>Ga0209530_1000242_pt1 | contig 46781 bp, 45 predicted proteins | sample BlaSpr_A8_Ref_O1_FD_187987 | JGI IMG/M metagenome (GOLD analysis project Ga0209530, IMG submission 187987) | Forest soil microbial communities from Thunder Bay, Ontario, Canada - Black Spruce, Ontario site 2_A8_Ref_O1 (SPAdes) (version 2) | ecosystem: Environmental > Terrestrial > Soil > Boreal...
TCACGTTCAGGGCGAAGCCGTGCGAAGTGACGGAGCGGGAGATATGGATGCCGATGGCGGCGAGTTTGGCTTCGGATTTCGTGCTCGTGGATAGAGTTGCTATCGAGCTTTGCTCGACCGGACAGCCGGGGGCGGTTGTCCCTACATGGGCATCGTCGCTTCCGGCGGTCGTCCAAACGCCCGTCAAACCTGGCACTCGCTTTGCCGGTATTGCGAAATCAACGCAGGTACGGATCAAGACTTCTTCGAGACGGCGGACGAATTCGACTGCGCCCAGAGATTTCCGTTGGCCGTCGGAAGTGGAGAAGCCACGCAGATTGAATATGGGATAGCCAACGATCTGGCCGGAGCCGTGGAACGTAACGTCGCCGCCGCGGTCGCATTCGAAAAGCTCAACGCCACGCTGGGCAAGCAACTCGGGCGAGGCGATGACGTTTGCAGCTTTCGCATTACGGCCGAGCGTAATGACCGGAGTGTGTTCGAGCAGAAGAAGAACGTCGCCAATTTTTTCTTCTTTGCGAAGACCTAGGAGTTGCTGTTGTAGTTTTAGGCCCGTGGCGTAGTCGACGGTACCGAGTTGGACGATGGAGATCAAAATCTATTCGCCGCGGATTTGCCGATTCACACGAATCAAAATCAAATTCTCAAACACAGAGAGCACAGAGAAATGCACAGGTCCTTCACGCAAAGAACGCGCGCCGGATGACACACAACCGGTGTTGAATCCATGGCGGGGCGCTCACGCATTAATCGCCATTCCATACACACTGTTCGAGGCGTCGAGCATGGCCTCCGCCAAAGTCGGATGGGCATGGATGGTCCACATCAGATCTTCGACCGTGGCCTCAAGTTCCATTGCAGCCACTGCTTCGGCGATCAACTCCGTCGCCTGCGGGCCAATAATATGCACGCCCAAAATTTCTCCATACTCGGCGTCGGAAACAATTTTGATGAAACCGTCGTGCTGACCCACAATCGAGGCACGCGAGTTCGCCGTAAAGGGAAACTTGCCAATCTTCAGATTGTAGCCAGCTTCCCGCGCCTGGACCTCGGTTAAGCCAACGCTCCCAATTTCTGGGTGGCAATACGTGGCTCCCGGAATGTGCTCAGGATTGATCGGCTTGCAAGGCTTGCCTGCAATCTTGGCTACAGCTACCAGTGCTTCCATCGCACCCACGTGAGCCAATTGCGGCGACCCCAGCACGATATCTCCAACAGCATATATCCCGGGCTCTGCCGTATGCAGCCAGGAGTCTACCTGCACAAAGCCGCGTTCCGGTTTGATCGCAGTTTTTTCCAGCCCTATATTTTCAGTTCGTGGCTTGCGTCCCACCGCTATTAAAATTTTCTCCGCCTCAATCTTCTGCTGCTTTCCATCGACGCTGATGGTCACCGCAATGCCAGCCTTGGTTTTGTCGATCTTCTCCACCTTCGCACCAACATGGAAGTTGATGCCGCGCTTGCGATAAACACGCGCCAACTCTTTGGAAACCTCTTCATCCTCCACCGGCACCAATCGCGGCAGCATCTCGACAATAGTGACTTCGCAGCCGAACGATCGATAAATGGAAGCAAACTCCACGCCCACGGCCCCCGCTCCTACGATCACCAACGACTGCGGTATTTCCTTCAGGCTCAAAATCTCAATATTTGTGAGAATGCGATCGTTCGCCTCCAGCCCAGGCAGCATGCGGGCCTCCGAACCTGTAGCGAGCAGAACGTTTTTGGCCTTCAGTTGAGTAGTCTTGCCACCGTTTGCAACCTCGACCGTATGGATTCCATTCTTCGCCGCTCCCGTCAATTTGCCGTACCCTTTGACGGTCTCGACTTTGTTTTTCTTCATCAGAAATTCTAAACCCTTGGTATGCTTGGCGACGATCTTCGCCTTCCGATCCTGAATGGCAGGCCAGTTCAGCTTTCGTGCATCGACTCCATCAATGCCGAATTCTTTGGCTTCTTTTAAATGGTCCCAGAGTTCCGCATTAAACAGCAACGCCTTGGTAGGGATGCAACCCACGTGCAGACAGGTGCCGCCGAGGACACTATCTTTCTCGATGAGGGCAGTTTTCAATCCGTATTGACCGGCGCGAATGGCAGCGGTATACCCGGCAGGACCGCTCCCGATGATGGCTACGTCATAAATAGTTTCAGGCAAGTAAGCGCTCCTTCGCTACTACTGAACAGATGTCTGAGAGCAAACAAATGATTCTAGACCAGCTTTCGCTGACGCGCCAAGCAAGCCCGGAAAAGAAAAAGGCCGCCTTGCGGCGGCCCAACCAGAATTCACAAGGAGTTCAGTTGCCTTCGTTGCTCGCCCGCTTCCACGAAATCAACTCGCCAATTGTCGAGCTCGTACTGGAGACCGGCTGCTTGTAGGCTTCCACCTCGGAGCGCGATGCCTCTTCGCCCACGGCGCGAATGCTGAGCCCAACCTTCTTATCCTCCGGACTCATTTTGATGATCTTAAAATCGTGCTCCATGCCGGGTTCAAGAGTCAAAGGCTGCCCATTTCCATCTACAGCCTCCGATTTGTGGCACAAGCCCTCGACTCCTTCCGCGATTTCCACGAAGGCGCCGAATGCCGCTACCCGCAGCACTTTGCCGTGCACCACGTCGCCGGTGTGATGGGTCTCAAAGAAGGTCTCCCAGACATCAGGCTGAAGCTGCTTCACGCCCAGCGATAACCTGCGTTTGTCGGGTTCAATCGCCAGCACAATCGCCTTCACCCGGTCGCCTTTTTTCAGCACTTCCGAGGGATGCTTCACCCGCTTCGTCCAACTCAGGTTGCTGACATGGACCAGGCCATCGATTCCATCCTCGATCTCAATGAACGCCCCGAAATCTGTCAGGTTCCTAACCCGGCCTTCCACCGTCATGCCGACCGGATATTTATCGTGCAACGCATCCCACGGATTTGTCGCCAGCTGCCGCATCCCGAGCGAGATACGCCGTTCGGTGGGGTTCACGTTCAAAACCACGCACTCCACCTCATCGCCCACATTCACCAGCTTCGAAGGATGCTTCATGCGCTTCGACCAGGTCATTTCGCTCACGTGGACCAGGCCTTCAATGCCCTGCTCCAGTTCGACGAAAGCACCGTAGTCCGTCACGCTAATGACTCGACCGGAAACATGCGCCCCCACTGGATACCTGTGCTCTGCGTCCAGCCACGGATCTGGAGTCAGTTGCTTGAATCCTAACGAGACCCGCTGCTTGTCCTTGTCATACTTCAGTACTTTCACCTGGATCTGATCGCCCACATTCACCAGATCGCGGGGATGGGTTAGCCGCCCCCACGACATATCGGTGATATGCAGCAATCCATCGAGGCCGCCCAGATCGACAAACGCGCCGTATTCGGTCAGGTTCTTCACCACACCGGTCAGGACCGAACCTTCTTCCAAATGTTCCAGAGTCTTGCTGCGCTTTTCGTTCTGTTCGCCTTCCAGCAATTCTTTGCGCGAGACAACAATGTTGCCGCGCTTTTTGTTGAGCTTGATTACGGTAACTTCGAGCGTCTGGCCCTTCATTCCGTCAAGATTCCGGATCGGCCGCAAATCCACCTGCGAACCTGGCAGAAACGCTCGCGCTCCCAGAATGTCTACCGTTAAGCCGCCCTTGGTACGCTCAATGACGATGGCCGGAATCGAACGCTTCTCGTTGTAAGCCTTTTCCACTTCATCCCAGGCATGGATACGCGCGGCCTTCTGATGCGAGAGGTTGATGTAACCCTCTTCGTTGTGACCCTTTTCGCGCATCACATCGATTTCATCGCCCGGCTTGAACTTGGGATTGCCTTCGTGATCCAGCACCTCCGAGAGCGGGAGCATCCCTTCCGACTTCGCTCCCACGTCCACCACCACATGAGTAGACGTCAGCTTGAGCACCGTGCCCTTGATCACACGGTCTTCTCCCGCTGCGGCCTCCTCGCTCTCCGTGGTGAAGCTCTCCAGTGCTGAGGCAAAATCTTCGCCGGAGTGCTTATCGTCGGGAGCCTGCGCAGCTTGCGATTCATCGATTGCGGTGCCTGGAGTCGTCGCTTTGGCCTCGGCGCTGTTCGGTTCACTCATATTGTGTTCGGTTAGGGTTTGTTCGGAAGCCGTCGGTTCAGTCTCGGTTGCGACGGCGCTGGTTGATTCGAAGTCGTGAGCGGTGGTGTGGTCGGACAAGGTCTGCCTCTCTACTGAAAACCTCGCACTCGGTGCGGGGAAGATGCGGGGCCTGCTTGGCGGACTGCTGGAGTGAGTCGTTAGGTTGTGGTGGGCTCACCCTGGCGAGTGAGCTTGGACAATCCCAGCTGCCGGACGTTTAACAGATACCCGCGTCCAAAGGGAACTCCTCGACTATAGCAACGCCTCTCAAACAGTGTCAAACACAAATCTTTCATGTTACGGCAGTGTTTCAATGCGGTTTTATCAGGGACCTATGGCAAGTGAAACGCTCTTAACTAGGCCGTGATGGACTGACTTCAGGTTCACCGCACGAGGGGGGCTAGGAATCGAGGAGCACATCTTCCTCTTCCTCGTTTCCCTTCGTTGGAGCGGCTGCATTCGCAGTGTCGGCAGGCGGGGCGGCGCTCACCGGTGCGGGCGTTTCTTCAACGGCTTCCACTCCGGCTTCGCGCTGCGATTCGTCGAGCAGGCGCAGGCCTTCCATGAGCAAGCCTTGGGTGTTGAGTTCAGTGGTTTCCTTATCTGTCTTCCCCTCAAAGTTGAGCTCGAAATTTCCGCCGGTCCAGCGCAGAACTTTGAAGACTGCTTGGTCGCCCACGAGATCCCCGGTGGGAGAGTTGTAAGTGGCGTGTTTCACCTGGCCTTCGGCGAAGAAGACTTCGCACTTGTCGCCCTCATAATTGAGCTTTAGCTGGCAGCTCTTGCGGCCCATCTCAAGCGACTGCATGAGATCGATAACGTTCATCTGGGAAAGATTGCCGCGTACGACTCCATCCGAAGGCGCAGTTTTGGCCATTTTTTCAAGCGCGATGCGGTCTACGGTGCGTTTGATGCGGCGCGTAGCTTCCTTGAGGAAAAACGGCTTGGCGATGTAATCGTCGGCCGCGTCCTGAGGTGAGAGACGCTCATCAATGTCAGCGCGGCTGGCCATGAGCACAGCGGAGAAATTTGCGGTTGCCGGACGGGACTTGAGCTTCTCGACAAGCTGCCGGCCATCCATGCCGGGCATGCGATAGTCGCAGACGACAAGATCGGGAGGATCGTCAACAGCCTTCAGCAGCGCATCGGCTGAGTCGGAGGCGGAGACGACCCGCGCCAAGGGAGCCAGCGCGTGCTCGAGCATCTTGAGCACCATGGGGTTGTCGTCGACTAGAAGCAGCTTTACGTTATTCTCCATCGCTTACTTGGCGCTTACTTCGCGCGCAGATATTCTCCGCTCTTGCCTCCGGTCTTACGCTGCAACACAATGTCGCGGATCTCAATTCCTTTATCCAAGGCCTTGAGCATGTCGTAGAGCGTGAGGGCGGAGACGCTCACGGCGACGAGGGCTTCCATCTCAACTCCGGTTTGCGCGGCAGTCGCGACCTTTGAGGTGATGGCGACGCCATTGTCGCATAGCCGCATGTTGACATCAATGCAGGAGAGCGGCAGCGCGTGGCACATGGGAATGAGTTCGGAGGTGCGCTTGGCAGCCATAATACCAGCGATCCGCGCCACCTCCAGCGGATTACCCTTGGGATTTTGCGGAAGGGCTTGTAAGGCTTCCTGATTGATAAGAACGAAGGCGCTGGCCTCGGCTTCCCGGCTGGTGATGGGTTTGGCGGAGATATCGACCATGCAGGCACGGCCGGAATCGTCGTAGTGGGAGAGCTTCGTCGCCATGGGAAGCAGAAGCTCTATCTTACATGCGAATTTGCTACGCGGCAGACTGGTTTCCGGCGGATTTGTGCATGCGATCGGCCAAATAGCCCAGCAGCTCTAAGAGTGGCAAACATGCCGGCAGTTGAAGATCAGGTCGCCTTACGCTGCCCACGGAAGAATGGAACGCCGGCAGAGCAGCAGGTAATCACGGTTCTGGATAAGTTCTTCGGTTGCGCCCAGAACCATAGACGTCGCCCACAACATTCAGATCACGATCCAGCCGAACGCCTGCGCCGAGAGGTTTCGAAGCTTCGTCGTGCCCGCCGCGGGCTCGGCTGAGCAGACTGGGAAGCTCAGCGTAACGCAGGTCCTGGAAATCCACGATGTAGCCGGAGTCGAGCGGTTCCGTTTGCGTGATTGGGTAGGCGGCCCAGTCGAGGTAGACGCGGCCTAGATACGAGCGCTTAGCGGCGAGAGTGATAGGCGTTTCTTCCGGTTTGTAAATCACCAGCAATTTGTCGTCATCGATTCCGGGGGTTACCTGGGGACCGAGAGAGTTCACGGCAGCGAACACAAAGAAGTTCGAGGTCTCGACTACGCCGTACCAGTGAAACGGGCTGGCCAGCGCGGGATAGGCGGAGACGCTTACCGGTTCTGCGTTGTTATAGGTTCGCGATTGAAGAGCGTTAATGGCCCGCCGATGTTCGTAGTCACGCACAAGCCACAAGGAGACAACGGCGACGAGAGCGAGAGTGGCGGCGATACGTCCGCGGGGGGCGCGCTGGAGTACGCCGACTTCGTTATCGATTAGGGCAAACAACGAGGGCACGATCAGCCCGAGAAGCAGGCATGTAAACATGATCGGCTCGAAGATAAAGACGATGTCCCAGGAATACCATCGCTCGGAAAACGGCCAGAACGGACGCACGCCATAGGCGTTGGTGAAATCGAGCAGGATGTGGCTGAGTCCGGCGAGGCAGGCAAAAAGGAAAAGCACTCCCCAGCGCGGCGGCAGATTAGGGTTGCTAACCTTTCGTCCGCGCATGCGCCAGACGAGATAGACAAAGCCGACCACTACAATGGCATCGATCGGAACACCGAGAAACGAATGGGTGAAGCCGCGATGGTGAGCAAAGCCAAAGGCCGGCCCACGCAAGCGCCCGAGGATATCGAGATCCGGAGCCTCAGCGGCGAGGGTAAGCGTCAGCGTGGCCAGCGCAGACTTGCGATTAAGCCCGGCGCGTCCCATGCAGGCGCCAGTCAGGAAGTGGGTGACGGGTTCCAAGCGGTAAGAAGGATTGTAGGGGTGGTGAAGAGAAATGTAAAAGGGACGGCAATCAAAATAGCCGACGCGAACGAGAACAGGTAACCTCACTGGTCTTTGCAGACCGATTCGGAATGACAGGAGATTTGGTGAAGACCGGAGGTCACGTGAAAGGCCAACCTTCAAAATCGATGCTCGATCCCACTCGCACTCTGTGCACGGCTAGCGTTGCTTCAGCGCTTCCAACTCGTCCAATGTGCGCGGCCAATCGGATCCAAGCAGGCGTGACAAACCGCGATCGGCCAGGACCTTGCCACCGGTCTGGCAGCGGGCGCAATAATTGGTCTCTTTGTCTGCGTACCGAATGCGCTGAACGGGATCTCCGCATCTGGGGCACGATTTGCCGTAGCGGCCGTGAACAGCCATCTCCGGGCGGAAGGCTGTGACTTTCTCCGGGAAGGCGCGCTGAGCTTCGGCGAGGAGACGGCTGGCCCACAGTTGGAGGGTTTGGCGAGTCGCGGTGAAAAGCCGTTCCCATTCTTCTGGCTTGAGCTTTTGCGTGAGTGTGAGAGGTGACAATTGCGCCGCGTGCAGGATTTCGTCGGAATACGCGTTGCCGACGCCGCTGAGGAGGTGGGGATCGGTGAGAGCGCGCTTGAGCGTGTGGTTTTCGCCGGCGAGCATCGCGCGGAATGTGTCGAGATCGCTGGAGAAGACATCGATGCCTCCGGCGTCAAAGGCATGCAGGCTCTGCTCACCGAGCAGGATGTGCAATGACGCGCGGCGCTTGGAGCCGGCTTCGGTAAGAACCAGAGAACCGTTGGGAAAATCGAAAGCGGCAAGGGTTTGACGTCCCGCGAGTTTGGCTTGTGGCGGGCGCCAGTGGAGGCGGCCGGCGATCATCAAATGAAGGACCAGCCAAAGGTCGTCGTCTAGACCAAATACGATTCGCTTGCCGATGCGCCGTAGTTCGCGAACGACACGGCCTTCAACGCTCTCCAGTGGCGGCTGCACAGTTCGAAGCAGGAAGGAGCTGTGGAGGCGGATGCGCTCCAGGGGCTGGCCCCCAATGCGGGCCTCTAGCGCACCGATGTAGGCGGCGATATCTGGCAGTTCCGGCATCCGTCACTAGATTGCACGCTATCGCCGGGACTACGCAACTCCCTATTTCCCTTTCCTTCACGCGGACAAGGCTGCAGGCGTGGCAGCTTCAACATTTTCAGATGCAATTTTCGGCTACGTATTACAATTCCTGACGCCGCGCTGGAGGAGTATGTTCAATCGCCATCTTTCGCTCCCACTTTTCACTTTACTTCTGTTTTCGGTTCAGGCCGCCGCACAAGGCCATGGCGGCGGGCGTGGCACGGGCACAACCTCTCCGTCCGGCAACTACGGCGGATCTTCATCGGCGAATGGCAATTCCCGCAGCAACATCCCTGAAGGGGTGCCTATGGATAGTGCCGATAAAGAAGGCAAGATCGAGTTTCGTACCCAGACGATTCTTGTGCAAGTTCCCGTGGTGGTCACGGATAAATACGGTAGCCACATGCGCGGGCTGAAGCGGGAAGATTTTCGCATTTTCGAAAACGGCAAAGAACAAAAAGTTTCGACCTTCGAAGAGATCGTCTCTACCAACGCACAATTTCCTGTAGCGGCCGCCAAGCCGGGCGAATTTTCCAATTTAACTCTTTCAGAGCAGCAACCCCGAACAGTAACGGTGATTGCGCTCGACACGGTCAATACTCCGTTCCTCGATCAGTACACTGGCCGCCGGGAATTGGTGAAGTACCTGGCCGAGAGTCTGGACTCCGGGCAGGTGTTGGCGCTCATGATTATTACGAGTCATGGCCTGAAGATCGTGCAAGGCCTGACCGGCGATTCCACGAAGCTTCTCGAAGTGCTGAAGAAGGTCAGCGGGGAGACTCCCGCGATGCAAAACATCGGCATCGACGCGCAAGCCGAGGCCAATGCAGGAGACATGAGCCCCATCTCGATGTCGTCGTTTGGGTCCGATCCGGCGGCCGCAATGGATGCATTCATTGAGCATGGCGACGCGATCTACTCTCAGTTTCAGCAACAAAATGCCATCGAGACCACCATGAATGCGTTTCTGGGAATTGCCTGGTCTCTGTCCGGGGTTCCGGGGCGTAAATCGCTAATCTGGGCGACCGGGGGATTTCCCTTCACCATTTCCAGTCCCGCCGCGGTTCCAGGCGGATATCTCTCTACGCTTTATGAGCGAACCATGGAGGCGCTGACTGCTGCGCAGATTTCCGTGTATCCGGTGGACGTTCGTGGATTGGTAAGTACTTCTCCTCTAGGCGACGCACGCCAATCGCACGCCAACACCGGAGCGGCGTTGGGCCGCCAGATCAGCAACCGCTCATGGCTCCAGCAAAACAAGATTGACACTCTGAATGAGTTTGCCGAAATGACTGGCGGAAAAGCGTTTTATAACACTAACGATTTAGCCTCGAGCTTCAAACGTGCGGCCGACGATGCTTCTTCTTATTATCTGGCGGGATACTACCTTGACACTCACAATGATCACGCGGGCTGGCGCAAGCTGAAAGTAGAGATAGATAAAAAGGACACTGAAGTGCGCGCCCGCAAAGGTTTTTTCGTTACCAATGCGACGATTCATGCCGAGATGACGCGTAATTCAGACTTGAACTATGCGCTGACCTCGCCCATCGAAGGCACTGGTATCCCTTTGACGGTGACATGGCTGGGCAGCTCTGGCGATGGAGCGAAAAAAATAGCACAATTTCTGGTCCGGATCCCGCCGAATAGCGTTTCCATTGAAGGCACGGGAGGGCAGAACCATCTGAACTTCGATTTTGCTGCGGCCGCTTATGCGAACAATAGCAAGGACGGCAAACCTGCGCTTACTACGGGGAAAACTATTACCGCTCCTCTATCCGATGCACAGATGGAGACGCTTCGCGCAAAAGGGGGTGGCTTCACCAACTCGTTGGAACTCAGCCCCGGCCAATACGCAGTTCGGGTTGTAATTCGGGATAATCTCACGGGCAAGGTTGGCAGCGTAACCGCGCCACTCACCGTGAATTAACGGAGAGCACGGATTCGCAGCAAACAAAGAGCTTCGCTTCCATTTGCCTGAAAGCCCGCACTCTCTCTAGAATGGAAGTTCACCAGCAGACCGGCAATTCCAGAAATCATGATTCATTTTCCAGTTCCCGAAGCGCTTACTTTTGACGACGTTCTTCTCCTGCCCGCACGCTCCGATGTAATTCCTGCTACCGCCAACACGCAAACTCAGCTTACGCGCAACATCCGTCTTAATATTCCGATCGTCAGCGCGGCCATGGATACAGTTACGGAATCGCACATGGCGATTGCATTGGCACAACAGGGCGGGCTGGGAATTATTCATCGCAACCTCACGATCGAGCAGCAGGCAAATGAAGTCGACAAGGTAAAGCGATCGGAGAGCGGGATGATCGTCGATCCGGTGACGATGTCGCCCACCGACAGGGTGAGCGACGCGCTCGAGGTGATGCGGAAGTACAAGATTTCCGGCGTCCCCATTACCGAGAATGGTCGGCTGGTGGGCATTCTTACCAACCGCGATCTGCGCTTTGAAAGCCGATTCGATATCCCAATCGACCGTGTAATGACCAAGAAAAATCTCATCACCGTTCCCGTTGGAACCACTCTCGAAGATGCGGAGGAGATTCTTCACGAGCATCGCGTCGAAAAACTCCTGGTGGTTGACGACAAGTACAACCTGAAGGGTTTGATCACGGTTAAAGATATTCAGAAGAAGCTGAAGTACCCGAATGCGGCGAAGGATTCCCAGGGGCGGTTGCGGGTAGGAGCAGCAATCGGTGCGACCGGAGATTTTCTGGAGCGGGCGCAAGAATTGGCGAAAAATAAAGTGGATGTGCTGGCAATTGACAGCGCTCACGGGCATTCGACGAAGGTCCTCGACGCAGTCAAGCTGATCAAGTCGAAGTTGCCCGAGATGGAGTTGTTAGCCGGCAACGTTGCCACATTCGACGGGGCTTGCGAGTTGACGCGAGCAGGGGCGGATGGCATCAAAGTTGGCATCGGTCCCGGTTCGATTTGCACCACACGGGTGGTAACGGGTGCTGGAGTACCGCAGATCACGGCTATTGCGGAAGCTTCCCGCGCCACCAAAGATGCCGGGGTTCCAATCATTGCCGATGGCGGCATCAAATATTCCGGAGACGTTACGAAGGCACTGGCTGCGGGCGCGAGCGCTGTGATGATTGGCTCGCTTTTTGCCGGAACCGATGAAAGCCCCGGCGAGTTGATCCTTTATCAAGGGCGGTCTTTCAAATCCTACCGCGGCATGGGATCGATTGGGGCGATGGCGCAGGGTTCGAGCGAACGCTACTTCCAGAGCACGGAAGGCGATTCCTCCGCGGCGGTTTCCTCCAATGACGGCGATTCGAATCGGCTGGGGAAGCTGGTTCCAGAGGGAATTGAGGGGCGCGTGCCTTATCGTGGTTCGGTGGCCATGATCGTTCACCAGATGGTGGGTGGATTGAAGTCCGGCATGGGTTACTGCGGATGCGCCACCATCGCGGATCTGTTGCAGAAGACGCGCTTTGTTCGAATCAGTGGAGCCGGACTGCGCGAGAGCCATGTTCACGACGTGATGATTACCCGCGAGGCTCCCAATTATGCGATCGAGTAGCTCCTCCTTTTGAACTCCGACCAACACAATGCTTTGATGGCATGGATCGCCGCGATCTTGTGGCTGATCGTCATTGCCATCGAATCCACCGCCTACCTTTCAGCCAACAACACTGGCCGGTTCCTCTATCCTTTGTTGCATTTCCTCCTCAGGCTGGAGCGGGACCGGTTTGAGATTTGGCACTTTTACATTCGCAAAACCGGGCACGTGATTGGCTACGCCACGTTAAGCATTTTGCTTTTTCGCGCATGGCGCGCGACCTTGCCGGCGATGTCAAGTGCCAGGTGGACGGCGCGGTGGTCAATGATTGCAGTGCTTGGAACTGCGATAGTGGCCAGCCTGGATGAGTGGCACCAGAGCTTCATTCCTTCCCGCACCGGACGCTGGCAGGATGTGGCGCTCGATAGTTGCGCGGGGATCGCGGCACAGATCCTGATTTTTATTTGGTACGCGCGGAAGAAAAAAGACTTCTTGCATCGCGGATCTGTTAATTCCTTTTCCTAACTGTGTAAGTCACAACTTCGCAACGCTCATTGGAATACGCCGCTTCACATGCGGCTGAGCTCACGCGTGCTCCTTACGGAACATATCCCTCGCCACGCAATACCTTTCCCGGCAATGCTCCGGTCATTTTGGCGTGATCGATCACCGGAACCCCGTTCACCAATACATATTCCATGCCTTCGGAAAGCTGGTTGGGATTGTCGAAGGTTGCAAGGTCGCGAATCGTAGCAGGGTCGAAGATTACGACGTCCGCCCACAGGCCGGCTTTGAGCACACCGCGATCGGTAAGACGCAGGCGTTGGGCAGGCAGGGCAGTCATCTTGCGTATGGCATCGGGCAGCGAGAGCGCTTTATCCTCACGAACATATTTGCTCAGGATTCGCGGGAAAGTTCCGTAGGCGCGGGGATGAGGATGCTCCTGGCCAAGAAGACCGTCCGGGGATGTGCCCGAGGAATCATTATCGATGGAAACCCAAGGCTGCTGGAGCGCGAGCGTGACATCAGGCTGCGACATGCCGAAAACGGCGACGCCGGCGCTGGGATCTTCGATGAGGAAGTCGAAGAGGGCATCGATTGGATCTTTATTCCACATCTTCGCGATCTCGGAAAGACGCTTGCCTTGCAGGGGCAACATTTTCGGGTTTTGTACTACACCGATCATGACGGCCTCAGGGCCGGGGATTTCCTGCCATTCGTTATCCCAGGAACTGGCCGGATTAAGCATGTCTTTGCGGATGCGGTCGCGGGTTGCAGGATCTTTGAGTCGCGCGACGAGTTTCTCCGTTCCGCCATCATGGGCCCAGGGCGGGATGAAGGCGGAGAAATCGTTGAACCATGCGGTGTAGGCGTAAGTGTCAGCGGTGACATCGGCTCCAGCGGCGCGGGCCGCATCGATTCTCGCGACCACTTCAGGCATGCGTCCCCAATTTTTCTTTCCCGCGACTTTGATGTGCCAAATCTCAACCGGCACGCGGGCTTCGCGTCCGATGCGCAGGGCTTCGTCGATGGCTTCGAGAACGGAGTCCCCTTCGTCGCGCATGTGAGTGGAATAGATGCCGCCGAACTTTCCGCCCTCGGCGGCAAGCGCGATCAGTTCTTCAGTTTTGGCATAAGGTGCGGGAGCGTATTGGAGGGCGGTGGACACGCCGACTGCGCCGTCCTTCATGGCGTCGCGCACCAGAGATTTCATTTGTTCGAGCTGCTCCGCGGTGGGTTGTTTGTCGTCGTCGCCAAGAACGATGCGGCGAACTCGCGTGGCGCCTACGTAGCTGGCAAGGTTGATACCCATGCCCTGTTTTTCCAGGCGCGCGAAGTACTGGCGGAAGCTTCGCCAGTCGGGGGTGATGTGGTAATGATCGAATAGGCCGTGATCGGTTTGGAGAACGGCGTTACTCAGCGGCGCAATCGATTCGCCCTCCCCGGTGATTTCGGTCGTAATCCCCTGATAGATCTTCGAGGGCAAGCGCGGATCGACGAGGATGCTGTACTCCGACTGGCCGAGCATGTCGATGAATCCGGGCGCGACCACTTTGCCGGTAGCATCGATAGTGCGCTTGCGTGGAGAGGCTGAAAGGTTGCCAATGGCCTCGACTTTACCGTCGCGAATGCCGAGATCGCCGGAATACCAAGGGGAGCCAGTGCCATCGATGATGTGGCCATTGGTGATGACCAGATCGAAGGGAAGCGACGATTGCGCTAGCGACGAGAGAGTAGCCCCGAGAAGCAAAATGAAGGAGAGCAAGTGGAGCAGTTTGGGATTCTTCATTGTTTCCTTATTAGCCGCACCGTCACCAAATATTCAGACTGGATACTAAACCAGAGACGCCCGACGCTTTGCGAGAGCCCCCAGGGCAACCCATATTCCGAGAGCGATCCATTCGAAGAATGTGAAATGGCCGGGAATCCACGGCATGACTTTCATCAGCAACATCACGCCTGCTACCAACAAGCCCACCGCGGCAACCAGCCATTCGATCACGGAGAGTTTTATTTGTGCGGGCAATTTTCCGGAGCGTCCCAGCGAAAGATAGGCGGCGCAACTAGCGGCCCAGCCGATTGCGCAGGCAACTGAGCCGACCTCGGTGACGGGAACCAGAATCGCGTCTCCCAGGAGCATGCATAAGGCCGTCGCCACGCCGACACAAAGGACCGCGACGGAGGGCGTCTGATGTTCGGAATGAATGCGGCCGGCTCGGCTATCGACGAGGCCGCGGCGTCCCAGAGCAAAGAGTAGTCGGCTCGCAGCGACGAAATTCCCGTTGAAACATTTGAAGAGTGAGAGCAGCGCGGCCGCAAGGATGATATTGACGATCCAGCGGGAACCGAATGCACGCTGAAAAGCAACCGCGGTCATGAACTTTTCTCCGGTCAGACTGTGCCACGGAGCGACAAAGGCGACGGCGGCGATAATTGTCGAGTAGAAGAGAATGCCGACCAGGATGGCCATCCAGATCGCCTTGAGAAAGCTTTGGCTGCGGAACTCAGGAGTGGATTCTTCGGCGGCTTTCCCCACGGACTCGAATCCGGTCATGAAATACGGAACTATCTGGAACATGAGCAGGAACGAAACCAGCGGGGCGTGAGTGAAGAGCGGCGAGAAATTGTGCGGCGATCCTTTGCTGACTCCGAGCGCGATAAATACGATAAATAGTGCCAGAGTGCCGAAGGCGGTCCAGTTCTGAAAAGTGGCGCTGAGGCGAACGCCGCGGTAGTTGAGCGTGGTGAGCAGAGCGGTCAGAGCGAAGCCGATAAGTAGATGCGGAAGGTAAACGGGACGTCCGCCTACACGATAGAGTTCGAGGGAGTCGAGCGACGGGACGATGTAGGCGGCGATGCGGCTCACGGCCACAGCCTCCCACGGGCAGACGATGAAATAGGCGAGCGTCATCATCCATCCGGTGGAAAAGCTGACGCGCCGGGAAAATGCAGCGGCGGTGTAAGCGATTTCGCCGCCGGCATCGGGCATGGCTGCTACGAGCCTGCCATAGACCCAGCCGATGGGCAGGAGCAGCGCACCGCCAACCGCAAACCCGAGCAGAGCGCCGAGGGCGCCACCGCGGAGCAGCCAGTCATCCATGACCACCAGCCAGCCGACCCCGACCATGGTGCCCCACGCGAGCGTGAAGTAATCGGTTAGGCCGAGTCTGCGGGCGAGATGCGGCATGGGCATGCGAGCGACCTCAAGGGGCAGGATATGGAGGGCGAATTATAAAGCATGGGACGAGGTCGAGCTGAAATGCGCATGGGCTTTCGGCTCGAAATCCGCAGCCTGCATGGTAGTATCGTCAATACTCTGCATGATGCTGCAAACCTGCGAATTGGCGCGCAATCGTTCGGGCGCCCTTGTGATTAGACTCGTTGAACAGCCATGATATCTTCCGCCACATTGCGTAAGCGCGTGCTCAGTGGCATGCGCTCGACCGGGAAACTGCACCTGGGAAATTATGTGGGCGCGCTCGACAACTGGGTCAGGATGCAGGATGAGTACGAATGTTTTTTTATGGTCGCCGACTGGCATGCGCTGACCACGGATTATGCCGACACGTCGCGAGTGAAGCAAAATACGCTGGAGGTCGCGCTGGATTGGCTGGCTGCGGGGCTTGATCCTGAGAAGTGCGTGATCTTCATCCAGTCGCATGTTCCGGCTCATGCTGAGTTGCATCTTTTGTTTTCCATGATCACGCCGCTGGGCTGGCTGGAGCGGGTTCCGACTTACAAGGAACAGCGGGAGAATATTAAAGATAAGGATCTGGGAACCTATGGATTTCTGGGTTATCCCGTGCTGCAATCCGCGGATATTTTGGTTTATAAGGCGGATGTAGTGCCGGTGGGAGAAGATCAAGTGGCGCACGTCGAACTGACACGCGAGATTGCGCGGCGGTTTAATGGATTTTACGGTGAAGTTTTTCCGGAGCCGAAATCTCTGCTGACGCCAGCGCCCAAGCTGCCCGGAACCGACGGCCGGAAGATGTCGAAGTCCTATGGCAACACCATCATGCTCACCGATCCAGAGCCGGTGGTGCGGCAGAAGCTGAAGACGATGGTGACCGATCCGGCGCGCGTGCGGCGGTCCGATCCGGGGAATCCGGATGTGTGCCCGGTGGGCGATCTCCATAAAATTTTCAGCAGCAAAGAAACCATAGAGAAAGTGAGTATCGGTTGCCGCTCGGCCGGGATTGGGTGCATCGAGTGCAAGAGCTGGGCTGCCGATGCGCTGGTGCAATTGCTCAATCCGATGCAGGAGCGCCGGAAGAAATTCGAAGAGAATCCGCGGCTGGCTTGGGATATTCTGGAGGCTGGCACGGAGCGGGCGCGTAAGGCGGCGGGAGCAACTATGGACGATGTGCGCGGTGCAATGGGAATGTCGCTCGAGTATGAGACGCCGAAATTGAATTAGCCAGACTGCCAAGTCCACTTCTCGCGAAGGAAGCGAGAAGTGGGGCACCCCCGGACAAACTTGTGATGAATGAAGAAATGAAAATCGAGAGCATCGATACTCCGGTGCCTGCTGTGATTGCGGGCAGTGCGGACGTGAAATCGTCTAAAGATGGGGCGCGGAAGAAGGAAGAGAGCGATTCGCCATTTGCGGTTTCGGTAACCGATGTATATGAAGGGCCGCTCGATCTGCTGCTCGACTTGATTCGCAAGCAGGATATCGACATCTACGATATTCCGATCGCGCGGATCACGGCGCAGTATCTGGTGTATGTGGAGAAGATTCGCGAACTGGATGTGAATGTGGCCGCGGACTTCATATACATGGCCGCGGTGCTGATCCATATCAAGTCGAAGATGCTGCTGCCGCGCGATCCATCGGCAAAAGCGGAAGAGTTGGAAGATCCGCGAACCGAGCTGGTGAACCGCCTTCTCGAGCATGAAAAGTTCAAGTCAGCGGCACAAATGCTTTTGCAGAAGCAACAGATTGAAGAGGCGGTGCTGAGCAATCCGGCGCTGAAAGAATTTATGGATGCCGAGGGCACTGAGCCGGAGATGGCGGCGGATGTGATCGATCTGGTAAAAACGTTCCAGCAAATTTTGGAACGCGTACGCACGCGGCCAGTCCTCAACGTGAACGAGGAAACGGTCACGGTGGGACAGATGATCGATTATCTGCGGAAAAGATTGGAAATCGAATCGCGGCCGATCCGGCTGAAACAACTTTTGATGCGGGTGCCCTCGCGGCAAGCGCTAGTATGCATGTTCCTGGCGCTGCTGGAGATGGTGCGATTGCAGGCGATTCAGGTTCGGCAGGACGAGTTGTTTGGTGAGATCGCGGTGCGCAAGCACACCGCGTTTGAGTCTGTGATGGCGGAACAAGCGGCCGTGCGCGATGATTGGAGATGAAAGGCAGTGGCCGGTGCTCAGTGGTTAGTGATCCGGTAAGGGCCTGGTCTTTTCTGACCACCGGCCACTAGCCACTTCTTTTTACTATGAGTCTGAAAGCTCAACTCGAGGCAATTATTTATGCGACGGAGACGCCGATCTCAGCGGAGCAGATGATTCATCTTGTCCGCGAATCGGTGATTGCTGAAGGCGCCGCGGATGATGCGGAAGTAAAATCGCGAGTCCGGGCATCGCTGGAAGAGCTGGTTGCAGATTATGGCGCGGCGGACCATGGAATCGAGATCCGCCAGGTTGCGGGTGGCTACCGCATGTCGACCAAGCCCGAACAGCACGAGATGGTTCGCAGTTTTGCCAAGAGCCTGAAGCCGCCGATTCGCCTGTCTTTACCAGCCCTGGAAACACTCGCGGTGATTGCATACAAGCAGCCGGCCACGGTACCGGAAATCAACGAGATTCGAGGCGTGGATTCGGGCGGCGTAATCGCCACGCTGCTAGACCGTAAGTTGATTACGACCGCCGGGCGCAAACAAGTGATTGGACGACCCATTCTCTACAAGACGACCAAAGAATTCCTCATGCGGTTTGGATTGAAGGACGTCAATGAACTGCCCAGCATGGAAGAATTTGAGAAACTGGTGGCGGAATCGTTCCAGTCAGAACTGACTCCGACCGAAGAGACTTTGCAGGATAGTTCTCATGCAGGCGAGCGCTCGCCTGACGAGGCCGCCGATATCGTATCCTCCCGGGAATCTGTCACAGAATCCGCCGCGCAGAAAGAGTAGCTTCGCACATGCCCGCTGAACGCCTGCAAAAAATTATCGCTGCTGCCGGAATTGCTTCCCGGCGCAGGGCCGAGGAACTGATTAGTGCCGGCCATGTAAAGGTGAATGGCACGGTGGTGACCGAACTCGGGACCAAGGCGGATCCCGACGTGGATCATATTCGCGTCGACGGAAAACTCTTGCAGGGTGCGCAATTGCACGTTTACCTGTTGCTGAACAAACCGAAAGGTTATGTCACTACGGTGAGCGATCCGGAAAACCGGCCTACGGTGATGCAACTGATTCGCGGCGTGAAGAAGCGAGTTTATCCGATAGGCCGCCTCGACTATGCGAGTGAGGGCCTTTTGCTCTTAACCAATGATGGCGCGCTCGCAAACAAGTTGATGAAAGCGGCGTCTCAGGTCTCCAAGACTTACGTAGTAAAAGTGGCCGGCACGCCGAGTGCTCAGTCGCTGGAAAAACTGCGAGGCGGGGTTTCGATACAGACTGAAGATGGGCGCCGCGTGAAGACAGCACCAGCTGGGATTCGGTTGATTAAGGAAGGGAACAATCCCTGGTACGAAGTGACTTTGATTGAGGGCCGCAACCGCGAAATCCGGCGCATGTTTGAAAAAGTTGGACATCATGTCGAGAAGATCAAACGGGTCCGTTACGGCCCGCTTGCGCTGGATGTTCCGACCGGACAATTCCGCTCACTCACTTTGCAGGAAGTCGACCGCCTGCGTACGGCTTGCGGCAAGCCAGCGGAGCCACGCAAGGCTTCATTGGCATTATAAGAATTAGATACTTTTCATTAGTGCCGCCCGCGCAGCTCCGTACAGCCCGGCGTCGCTGCCCAGCACGGCGCGCGTAATGATCGTCTTTCCTACCGTGCTGCCTGCACCATAAGCAAATGCGCCGTCTTTTCCTGAAGCATTGTTTGGTGCAGTCCCCGGTTGGGCCAGCGCGTACGCCAGAGAACGGGTACGCATCTCTGCAAACATTTTGGGCGCAAAGGCGTCCCAGGCGCTCGCGACACCGCCGCCAATCACAAACATTTCTGGATCCATGACGTTCGTCAGGTTGACGAGGAGTATCCCGAGATAACGGCCGAATGTAACAAAAATGCGGCGCGCCGGTTCGTCGCCCTGTAAAGCTAATTCGTAAATCGCCTTCGCGGCGAGCTCTGGCTGAGATGAGACGGCTGGGGCAAGCGAAGGAGCGTCGTCGGATTCCATCGCCTCTCGTGCCATGCGCAGAATAGCACTGGCCGAAGCGTACTTCTCGGCGCAACCGCGGTTTCCGCAGCCACAGGGATAGCCATCGGGTTCGATGGAAACATGGCCAAACTCACCCGCCAAGCCATTCACCCCGTGCCGGATTTGGCCTTCGAGCACCAGTCCGCCGCCAATTCCCGTGCCCAGAGTGATCATGGCAACGTTGGCGATTCCGCGGGCCGCGCCGAGCCATTGTTCACCCAGCGTCGCCACTCTCGCGTCATTTTCGAGAACGACAGGAACGCCCGAGCGCCGCTCGATTTCGGCGCGTACCGGAAAGTTTTCGAAGCCGGGCAGGTTGGCCGCTATTCGCATGGTGCCGGTTTGCATGTCGATTACGCCGGGAACTCCGACGCCGGCGCCGAGAAACTTTCCCGCGTTCTTGTGCTTTTCCGAAAGCCGCAGGATGGCAGCGCACATTTCGCTGATGACGTGATCGGGGCCAAGAGAGACTTTTGCAGGTACAGCGATCTTCTCGAGCAACTCTCCGTCAGCGGTGATGGCTGCGATACGGAGGTTGGTACCGCCGAGATCGACTCCAATGGAAAAATCTGGCATGGCTGAAAGAGAGTAGCAGAATAGACCGTATTGTTGATTGATGTTTGTCGATTGCTGATTAAAAAACTAATCGGGCCAGGCCTGCCATCCTCAATCAACAATCAGTAATCGACAATCATCCATTTCTTACTTCTGGCATTTGGGGCAGTAGTGGCTGCTGCGTCCGCCTATAACGATGCGTTTGATTGGCGTCCCGCAGACCAGGCAGGCCTCGCTTTCGCGTCCGTACACGCGATGCTGCAATTGAAAGAAGCCTTCTTCGCCGTCGGAGTCGACATAATCCGAAATTGAAGATCCACCAAGTGCGATAGCCTCACGAAGCACTTCTTTCACGGCGGAGTGCAACTTGGCGAACTGGTCGTGGGTGATCGTGGAAGCGCGGCGCTTCGGGCGAATTCCAGCACGAAAGAGAGATTCATCGGCGTAAATGTTTCCTACGCCTCGCAGTAACTTCTGGTTCAGCAGAGCGCTCTTGATGGGAGTCTTGCGCCCGCGAAAGAGGGAGACGAATCGATCGAGATTGACTTCCAAAGGCTCGATACCACCCGCATCGAAGCCTCCGGTTGAGGCGACACTTAAACGGCCGAAACGCCGGGGGTCGATAAAGCGAAGTTCCTTGCCGGACGCGAGCTTCGCGATGGCATGAGTATGCTTCACGATTTCTGATTGCGGCTCGCAAACTTGCAGGCGGCCGCTCATGCCGAGATGAACGATCCACTGCGCGGTAATTTCTGCCTTGCGCTTCTTATCGTTCTTATGTGTAGACGCGAGCTTCGTGCCTGGGCGATGGAGGTCGAAAACTATGTGCTTGCCGACACGTCGAACCTTGAGAATTCGGCTATTCTCCAGCGCGGCGGCGATTTCCTGTGGGGAGGATTTTAAGGGTTCGGGCTTCGCCCCCAGCCAGACGGATTCGATCACGTCGCCTGCTACGCGCGAGTTCAGGCCGCGGGCAATGGTTTCGACTTCGGGGAGTTCGGGCATGCCTTCAGTTTACAAGGCATGATGGAGTAGGCGAAAAGAAGCTGCCCAAACAAGTCGCATTGTGCTGAGCTGGTCTTTTATTCGCTAGTCTTCGATTCGCTAGTCTTTGAGCGGCACGACGGCGCTGCCATCCCTGCAGAAGGTCGCAACCTTCTGTAGATCGCCGTTCGCTTGAGGGACGGTCATGACCGGGCCGTAGCAATACACAGCGTGGCCGCTGGCGGCAAAGTACCAGCGTCCTCCGGCAGTGTGTTTCTCCACCAGGCCAGAGGGTCTTCGAGCCGGCGGGGCGCCATTCAGAACGGACATGCCGAACGTCATAGTGCTCAATAAAATCGTGCTTAATACCAAGGCTAGGGTCAGGGCCTTCATTTTTGTTTCTACCTTCTGCGACCTACAACGTTTTCAAGACACGCCGTTGGTCGCTTAAATCCGAAGCGGGCATGGGTGGAACCTGGGTCTGCGGCGCCCGGTCCTCTGGTTTTACTGTCTTGCCAGCCCGATTCTGTAATTGATGCTGTGGAACCTGGTTCGACGGGATACGGCTGGGTGATGCTTTCGACGATGGAGCTGGAGTCGACGGAATCTGCGTTGATGGTAATTGACTGGATGGAACTTGCCCCTGAGGAGACGGCAGTGATTTCGTGGGAGACTGGCTGCGGCTTTGCGCCTCGGCTCCCGATTGAGCGAACTTCTCTACCTGGGCTTTGCCCTTCAGGGCCCACAATTCCCTGCTGTCGCCAAGCAGGACCTCAATCAAATTTTTCTGCGACTGGATAGTTTCTCCCTGGTTAACAATCAGCCATGTCATCAAACCGTAGGAAGCGAGGAACACAACGACAAGCAGCGGCGTAAGGCTGTGTTTTTTCCTGGCAGCTTGCACCGGAATCCAAACCTTGCTTCCCAAATCTGACAAGTCCCACTCCTTGGCCCATTCGCAGGCGCATAGAGAGATGCAGATTGTGAGCCAATGGCAGCTGCGCTGGGAAGATATTGAAGCGGCTCAAGTTAAACGGGTTTCAAGAGGGACGCCACCACCGAAGGAATGCAACAGAATGCACATTATGAGCAACGAGGTTTGTTGCCATAGGCGTCCAGGCTGCGGGAACCCTTGTTCGGCGCGGCTTTGGGCACCCTGGCTTATTTGCCCCCCAGCAGGAGCTTGGCGATGGTCGCCAACTGCATATTGGAGGTGCCTTCGTAGATTTTGCCGATCTTGGCGTCGCGCCAGTATTTTTCGACGGGATAGTCCTTGGTAAATCCGTACCCGCCATAAATTTCGATGGCGAGCGAGGTGACTCGCTCGGCCACTTGCGAGGCAAAAAGCTTGGTCATGGCAGCTTCTTTCACAAAGTTCACCCCTGCATCTTTCATGCGGGCTGCGTTATAAACCATCAAGCGAGCAGCTTCAATCTCCGTAGCCATTTGCGCAATCTGAAATTGAATGCCCTGAAAATCGGCGAGCGGCTTGCCGAACTGCTTGCGTTCCTGTGCGTATTTCGCCGCGAACTCCCAGGCACCGCGTGCAACTCCAATCATCTGAGCGCCGATGCCGATACGGCCTTCATTCAGAGTCTCAATGGCGATCTTGTATCCCTTGCCCGGTTCGCCCAGAACATTTTCTTTGGGAACTTTGCAATCTTCGAGGATGAGTTCACAAGTGGAGGAAGCGCGGATACCGAGTTTGTCTTCTTTTTTTCCGACGGTAAATCCGGGGAAATCTTTTTCTATTAAAAACGCAGTGATGCCTTTGTATCCGGCGGAGGGATCGATGGTGGCGAAGAGAATAAAGAGGCCGGATTCTTTCGCATTGGTGATCCAGAGTTTGCGGCCGTTGATAACGTAGTCAGTGCCTTTGATCTGAGCGCGGGTTTGCATGGCAAAGGCATCGGACCCGGAACCGGCTTCGCTGAGCGCGTAGGCACCGACGGTTTCAGAGGCCATCCTGGGGAGATAGCGCTTTTTCTGGTCGGCATTGCTATATCGCAGGAGCGCGTTGTTGACCAAGGTGTTCTGGACATCCACAACTACTCCCGCGGATGCATCGACGCGTGATAATTCCTCGACGGCGAGAATGGCTTCGAAGAACTTCGCTCCGCCGCCGCCGTATTGCTCGGGGATTTCGATCCCCATTAGCCCAAGCTGGAAGAATTCATGAATGAGATTCTTATCGAAGACTCCCTTCTCATCCATCTCCTTCACGAGCGGACGAATCTTGTCGTCGGCAAATTGACGAATGTTATCGCGGAAAAGAATCTCATCTTCGGTGAGCGTGGTTAGCGGGGTAGGAACGGCGGATTGCAGGGTTGTGTCGGGCATGAGACACCTTCAGACGAGGAGTAGCAAACCCATAATTTTAGCACTGCGGAAAGGAGCCGGGTAAGTGCGCTAGCTGCGACGCGAATGCACCAGCTTTAAGGTATCAGCTTGAAGGATTCGCTGGATCTGATTGCGAGCGTGAACCGACCAGGGCCCGGTGGAATCGAGCTTGACATAGGCTTGCCAGTGCTTCAGCGCTTTGCGCGGCTCACGAACTTTTTCGTAAGCCAGCGCGAGATTGTAATGGGCGTCGGCGTAGGTGGGCGCGAGTTGAACCGCCATTTTATAAGTCTTGATGCCTTCCTGGACGCGCCCGGTTTCATCGAGAACGTTGCCCAAATCGAAATAGGCAAGGGCATAGCGGGGATCCGCCTGCAGTGCGGCACGATAATGCTTTTCCGCCAGCGCAAAATCCTGGCGATTGTAGTAGAGAGTGCCTAGATTGATGTGGGCCGCGGCATGAGCGGGTTGGAACTCCAAAGCTTTGTGGTAAGCAGCCAAAGCTTCATTCTGTGTGGCGGGATCTTCCTCGAGAGCAACTCCGCGCGCGAACCAAACGGCTGCACTGTCCTCGCAAGGAGTTGCTTCTTTTTGCGGAACCGGCGTGGTGGTGACCACGTGTTCGCGAGCCGAAAAATCCATCAAAAATTGTCCCGCAATCGGCTCCAGCAATCGCCCCTCATGCCGAAAAGCTACGCGATGCTTTGCCGTGGAAGATGCGCCCGCCTCGAGCAACGGATTTCCCATCCCCGAAGCCTGCTTTCGCATGGCTTCGAGCGACTCGCGGATCACTGCCGGACGAACCTTCATGGCACAGAGATCGCGGACTTTTTTGATCTTCAGAAGATCGGCGAACGAATAAGCAGGAGAAGCAGCAATCAGTTCCGCCCGCTCCCAGTTCGCCAACTGGCGCGGGGTTAGATGCAGAATTCTGAGTAGATCGGCTCGACTGTACAAGACTTCACGACCTCTCGCGCCCGTTATCTCACGCAAGAATATATTGCCGCCATTATGCGCAACCCAAGGCCCCGAAAGCAACTGCAAATGCTGTGGAAAGCTGTGGAGAACCTGGTTGATTTACATGCCTCGAAAATGGTGCATTGCAATTGCGCAGGGGCGTATTGCACCAACTACACCGCAACTGCGGACTGATATTCTTCATACGTGCCCTTAAAATCAGTGATTTTATGGTCGCTTTCAAAGTGCCAGATGCGGGTTGCAACTTCGTCGATCAAATCGTGATCGTGGGTCACCAGAAACACCGTGCCCTGGTAACGCTGCAAAGAAATATTTAGTGCATTGATCGCCTCCAGGTCGAGGTGGTTCGTCGGTTCGTCGAGCACGAGAACGTTTGGCTTTTGCAGCATCAGTTTGCAGAAGAGAAGCCGCGCGGCTTCACCACCGGAGAGAACGCTGGTGGACTTGGTCGCCTCTTCACGGGCAAACAACATCTGCCCCAGCAATCCGCGGATTTCCTCACTGACTGCCGCCGGGTTCCATTGATGCAACCACTCCAGGGCCGTCATGCCGCCTTCAATCAAGCTGCGATGATCCTGCGCGAAGTATCCGACCGAGGCTTCATGCCCCCAGGTCACTTTGCCTGCATCGACGAACGGACCATCGTAGCCGCTGGTCTTGCGCAACTCGGCTTCGGGCGTGGTAGGCGAGTTCGCCAGCAGTGCATTCACCAGCGTGGTCTTTCCAGCGCCGTTCCGGCCCATCAAGGCGATTCGCTCACCGCGCGTGATGCTGGCGGTAAAATCGCGGATCACCTGCTTATCGCCATAAGCCTTGGCCAAACCCTCGATTTCGAGAATGTGCTTTCCCGAAGGCCGCTTCTGCTCGAACTTGATGTAAGGCCGCTGGATATTGGATTTCGCTAGTTCCGTTACTTGTAGCCGCTCCACTTCCTTGCGCCGCGATTGCACCTGACTGGAACGGGTTCCAGCGGCGAAGCGAGCGATGAACTCGTTCAACTGCGAAATCTTCTTTTCGCGCTGCGCGTTCTGCGATTCAATCTGCGATCGCACCTGGGTCTTGGCCAACACCATTTCGTCGTACGATCCGGTATAGATGATGATGGTTTCGTAATCGATATCCGCGATGTGGGTGCAGATGCTATTCAGAAAATGGCGGTCGTGAGAGATGGCGATGACCACGCCATCGTACTCATTCAGAAATCCCTGCAACCAGTGGATCGAATCCAAATCGAGGTTGTTGGTAGGTTCGTCCAGCAGCAAGGCCTGCGGGTGCCCGAATAATGCCTGCGCCAGCAGCACTCGAACTTTCTGCCCACCCTGAAGTTCGCTCATCTTGCGGCTGTGAAGTTCTTCAGGAATATCCAAACCGTCGAGCAAAATGGCGGCGTCGCTCTCAGCCGTGTAGCCATCTTCTTCGCCGACGATGCCTTCCAGTTCACCGAGCTTCATGCCATCTTCGTCGGTCATGTCGGCCTTCTCGTAAATCGCGTCGCGCTCCTGCATCGCCGCCCAGAGCCGCTTGTTGCCCATGATGACGGTATCGATGGCCGAAAACGCGTCGAAGGCGAACTGGTCCTGGCTCAAAACCCCCAGCTTCCGCGGACGAACCACGGTTCCCTTTTGCGGATCAAGCTCGCCGCTCAACAATTTCATGAACGTCGATTTACCGGCGCCATTCGGGCCGGTCAGGCCGTAGCGCTTCCCCGGCGTGAAAGCAACCGACACTTCATCGAACAAAATTTTGGCGCCGTAGCGCATGGAAACATTACTGACGGAAAGCATGATTTTTGACTCGTCTTCTGGGCTTCTACAGGGAAGCTTCTCAGGAAGCTTTCTTCTAGCTTCGTCTGGAACTGCGGGAGAATTCCGCCAAAACGGTACGCAGCTGGAGTCAATAGAATATCACGCCCGCGGCGACGGTATGCCGTAGAGCTTAGGTCAAAACTGCGCGGGAAGCGCGGCGCGGTCTGCAATCGAACTTGTTACGCGCAGAACTTATTCGAGATCAGGATTATTGCAGATCGAGCAGGCTGCGCACCTTGCAGGCGAGCGTATCCAAAGAAAAAGGTTTTTGCATCACTGTGGCCTGGGTGCCAATACTCTTGTCCGGCAAAGTCGGGTGGTCCGGATAACCAGACATGAACAAGACCTTGATCTGCGGGCGCACCTGCCTTAGACGTTTGGCCAGTTCACTTCCTCCCACGTTCGGCATCACGATATCGGTTACGAGAAGGTGAATCAGATCTTCGTGGCCTTCGGCAATTCGCAGGGCGTCGTTGCCATCGGCGGCAGTAAGTACTTTGTAACCCCGGCCCTGAAGAAAAGTGGATGCCAAGTCGCGAATTCCGATTTCATCCTCCACGAGAAGAATGGTCTCCGTGCCGGTGGGCACGGTGGCGAGATCGAGAACCTTCTCAGGCGCTACGGTAGTTTTGCCTTCCTCGCCGCGGGGAAGATAGATTTCAAATGTCGTGCCCCGTCCGGGTTTGCTATCGACGTGGGTCCATCCGCCGATCTGCTTGACTACTCCGTAGACAATGGCCAATCCAAGCCCGGTGCCCTTCCCAGGAGCTTTGGTGGTGTAGAAGGGCTCAAACATGTGAGCTTGTGTTTCCTGATCCATTCCGACACCGTTGTCGGAAACAATCAGGAGCACGTATTGGCCTGGGCGCATACCGTCACGAAGCCTGGGATGCGATCCGCCGATCTCCGCATTCCGGGTCTCGATGAGTAGCTGCCCTCCCTGGGGCATGGCATCGCGCGCGTTGACCGCAAGATTCAGGATGAGTTGCTCCACCTGTCCTGAATCTGCTTTGATATGCCAAAGCTTTGGCGCGGCAGTAATTCGCAAAGCGATTTTTTTTTCGATCAGGCGGTCCAGCATTTTGGCCACTTCACTCAGGACCTCGCTGAGGTCCAAGACCCTGGGTTGCAGCACCTGCTTGCGGCTGAAAGCCAGCAAGCGGCCGGTAAGGCTCGCGGCCCGCGTCACCGCGTGTTCGATTCCGAGGGATTCTTTTTGCGCGGGCGCGCCGGGAGCAAGTCCGTCGCGCAGCCGTTCATTGTGGGCCTGAATGAGCATGAGTAGGTTGTTAAAGTCGTGAGCGACGCCTCCCGCCAGCAGTCCCACAGCTTCCATCTTCTGCGAATGACGGAGTTGATCTTCGAGGCGCTTGTGCTCCGTAATGTCATACATGACGCCTTGCATCAGGCAGGGATGGTCTTCGGCGGTAGGCAGCATGACGGCCTCGTCGCGAAACCAGAGGATTCTGCCGTCGCGGGCGAGCATGCGATATTCGGCTTGAAAGAGATCACGATTGTTCTGAAAATGTTCCTCGACCGTCAGAACACTTTCGCGGTCTTCGTCGTGGACATGGTTGATCCAATTCGCAGGATCGGAAAGCCACTCTCCAGGCGAAAACCCTAGCATCGATTCGATTTGCGGACTCACATAGCGCCAGGGCCCACGCGCTCCTAACTCAGCGACGTAAGTAATTGCCGGCAGGCGTTCCACGAGCGTGCGATAGCGGTTTTCCGTCGCGACGAGTTCAGCTTTATCGCGATCCCACTCGATAGCGATGGCAGCGAGGCGAGTAGCATGCGCGATAAGTTGCAGATGTTCGGCTTCGGGCGTGCGCGGCTGGCGATAGTAAATGGCATAGGTTCCCAAGATGCTGCCACTTTGCGACGCGATTGGCGTCGACCAACAGGCCCTTAAACCGTGAGGCAGCGCCAGGTGACGAAAATCCGCCCAGAGCGGATCGGTAGCGATATCTGCCACGATAACTTGCTGCCGTCGATAAGCGGCCGTGCCGCAAGAACCCGTGCTGGGACCAACCTGCACTCCGTCAATTGTGCGACTGTATTCTTTGGGGAGCGAGGGTGCGGCGCCGTGGCGCAGGGTCCTACCATCGGAATCAAGCAGGAGAACGGAGCACAATAGTCCGCTGTAATGCCTCTCGATGCTTCTGCATAGCGTCTCCAGAACGTCAGGAAGTGCGGCATGCGCTATCACCATGGACAGAATCTGCTCGTCCAGCTGCGCCAAAGCCTCTGGCAGCTTGCGAGTGGTGTCTTCCGCTTTTTGCGGTCCCGTGGACATAGAGCTTCTGCTATAGCTTCCTTCGCGCGTAATTGGACAGGCTGAGTAGCATCATCCTGGTACCGGCCTTATTTATTACGAAGTACTCATTATTGGGGAGGAATCGCGTGTGCGAGTGCGGATAACTGTAACTTTAGGTTACATCCGTAACGGGCGGCGGCTCCTTAAACAAAAAGAAAAAACAGGTTTTTGGTGAAAGGAAGCAGGAAGTGCGGCCCCCGGCAAGCAACTTCAGTGTCCGCCAGTCAACTCCCGCGCGATGGCCCCGACGAACTGTTTGGCGTCGCCGAAGAGCATGAGGGTATTGGGCAGGTAGTAAAGTGGGTTGTCGATCCCGGCGAAGCCGGGGCTCATACCGCGCTTGATCACCATGACCGTATGAGCTTTATCCACATCGAGAATGGGCATGCCGTAGATGGGACTGGAAGCGTCGTTGCGCGCCGCTGGATTGGTGACATCGTTCGCGCCGATGACCAGGGCCACATCTGTCTGCGGGAAGTCGCCGTTGATCTCATCCATTTCAATCAGGCGATCATAGGGGATATCGGCTTCCGCAAGCAGAACGTTCATGTGGCCGGGCATGCGTCCCGCGACGGGATGGATTGCGAAGCGGACATCCACTCCCTTCTTGCTGAGAAGGTCATAGAGTTCGCGAACTTTGTGCTGCGCTTGTGCGACGGCCATGCCATAACCGGGAACAATTACAACTTTATTAGCGGCGGTCAGAATCGCGGCGGCCTCTTCCGGCGTGGCGCTGTGTACCGGACGGGCTTCTTCTCCGCCAGCAGCCGCCGCTTGTACTTGGCCGAATGCGCCGAACAACACATTGGTAAACGAGCGATTCATCGCCTTCGACATGATCACGGAAAGGATCAATCCAGAGGATCCGTCCAGCGCGCCGGCGATGATGAGCAACTTGTTTTGCAAAACGAAGCCCATGGCCGCCGCCGACAAACCAGCATAACCATTCAATAGCGAGATGACAGTCGGCATATCCGCGCCACCGATGGGGATAATCAGCAAAATGCCGAAAATGAGCGACACTCCGACGATTACGGGAAAAAATACTTTTGCCTCTGGATGCAAAACAAGATAAACCGCGCTACACACGGCGACACCAAACAGCAGGAAGTTGACGAGGTTCTGTCCCTTATAAGTGATGGGACGCTGCGGCAGAATCTCCTGCAACTTTCCCGCCGCCATCAGACTGCCGGTAAAAGTCAGTCCTCCAAGAATCACCTCCATCGAGAGTACTGACATCATGAAGGGAGGAACGTTTGGGGTGCGCAGGTAAAACTCGGCGGTACCAACCAATGTGACGCACAGCGCGCCGAAAGCATGGCTTAGTGCGGTTCGCTGCGGAACCGCGGTCATCTGCACCATGCCGAGTGGAATGCCGATGCCGCTACCGAGCACAAGCCCAACTGCAATCCACTTGTAATCCATGCCATGGTGAAGCAGAGTGCCGGCGATGGCTACGACCATGCCGATTTCGCCGGCCCAAATGCCGTGGCGGGCGGTGGAGGGAGAGCTCATCCACTTCAGGGAAAGAATGAAAAGAGCACTGGCGATCAGATAGAGAAATTCGATCAGGTGCTGGCTTGCGGCGAATTCGTTCATGATTTGTCCGGCATGATTGCTAAATACGAACTGCGCGATATGATTTCCCGCGTTTACTTGGATGGCCGGCTGCTCTTAAACATCTTGAGCATGCGGTCGGTGATAAAAAATCCCCCCACCACGTTGCTGGTGGCGGCCACGATGGCGATCACACCCAACACCACCGCAAACTTGCTCTTATGTTCGCCTACCAGGACGATTGCACCGACCACGGCGATGGCATCGAGTGCATTGGTCAACGACATCAGCGGTGTGTGTAGCAGGGGCGAAACGTGGCGAATGACTTCAAAGCCAATAAAGCAGGCCAGCATGAAAATGAATAGCAGATCGATCAGATTGGAACCCATTGAACCCTCAGTTCTCGCTTGGAGATATCAGATCTCTGTGTTTTTAATAAAAGCCGCACAATGCGCATACTCTTTCGGCAAGCCAGGGTTAAGCCTATTCTTTAGCCTGCGACCGGCGTCAGGGCCGGCAACTTGTAGAACTCTCGTGCTCTTGGATTAACAATTTCGCCATCGCGCGTTACCAGGGTTTCGCGGCTGATTTCATCCTGCAAGTTCAGTTGCAGCTTTCCATCTTTCACCAGATATGTGAGAAATGCGGTTAGATTACGGGCATACATTTGGCTCGCGTGATAAGGAACGCTGCTGGCCAGGTTGATCGCACCGATGATCGTCACCCCGTGCTGCTTCACAGTCTCACCGGTACGCGTGAGCTCGCAGTTTCCACCGCGTTCGGAGGCGAGATCGACAATCACCGAACCGGGCGCCATGCCCCTTACCATCTCGGCAGTAATCAGTACTGGCGACTTTTTCCCTGGAATCACGGCAGCAGTAATGACAACGTCGCTTTCTGCCACCACGCGAGTGAGAAGTTCGCGCTGGCGCGCGTAGAATGTTTCATCTTGCGCCGTGCCATACCCTCGGGCGTCCTGCGCGTTCTGCGCCTCAATGGGCAATTCGACAAAACGGCCGCCCAGGCTCTGCACTTGTTCTTTGGAGGCAGCGCGCATGTCGTAGGCGGAGGCCACGGCCCCCAATCTTCGAGCCGTGGAAATAGCTTGCAGCCCCGCCACTCCGGCTCCAATGACAAAAACGCGCGCCGGAGTGATGGTACCTGCCGCGGTCGTCATCATGGGAAAAACTCGAATCGAGGTCTCGGCGGCGAGCAGCACGGCTTTATAACCGCAGATGGTTCCCATGGACGAGAGCGCATCCATGCTTTGGGCGCGGGTGGTACGCGGCATCAATTCAACCGAAAATGCAGTGACGCCCGCGTTAGCAATTTCCTGAATTATCTCGGCCGAACCAAAAGGACGAAGAAAACCAATCAGCAGCTGATTTCGGCGGAACAGAGGCAAGTCGGCTTTGCCGGTGACGTCATTGGAGCCGTAGCAAAGCACTTGCAACATAATGTCGGCGGCACTAAAAACGGCAGATCGATCCTGCACAATTTTGCAGCCTTTTTCGACGTAGGCTGAATCGGGATAACCTGCCTGCTCTCCCGCGCCAGCCTCGAGAATCACTTCGAGGCCATTCTTGGCCAGGGTCGGAATCACGGCGGGCACCACTGCCACCCTGCGCTCTCCGGGATATGTTTCCTTTGGAACTCCAACAATCACAGGATTACCCTTCCCTCGTAAGACTATCCAGCAGGCTCACTGCGAAATGCTACAGACGAGCGCGGACGTTGACTGTGATACAGGCTACACCATTGCGATTGCTTCAAAACTCGGACTAAGAACCTTATCAGAAAGCAAAAGCGTAGTGTAGAGAAGACCGAGGACAACCTGGAAGCTAAGAATCCGATCCATCCCCGTAAGACAATGCAAATCCATTAAGACTCTGCAATCAAAGTGTCTGCCTAAAGCGAACACTGTATTGTGCGTACAGCTGATCTCTTACATCTAATAGATGGCACCTTGATGCAGAACTCTTCCATAGTAAGCGGCAGCAGAAGGTCTAGCAGATGGAAGCTGGTCGGAATAATTCTGCTCGTCGCTGTCGCCGGATTGGCCGTTGTCGCTCAAGTAGTCATTAAGCGAGCCCAGCCCATTCTACGGGCGCGGGTGATAGAGACTTTATCGAATCGTTTTCAGAGCAAGGTTGATCTGGCAACCCTAGATGTTTCCGTCATAAACGGACTGGAGGTTTCCGGTACCGGGCTGAAGATTTACGGGAAAACTGACGCAAACCCCTACGCTCCCGGCTTTCAGCCGCTGATCAGTCTTGATGAGTTCCATTTTTATGCGGGAATTCGCAACTTGTTTCGTCCCGCCGTTCATGTGGATACGGTCTATGTGAAAGGGATGGAACTGAATATCCCGCCTAAACAAACTCGGCAGGAGCTTACCAGGATGGGATCGCACACAAATAAGATAAAGGTGTTTGTCGCCAAATTTGTTTGCGAGGATACCAAGCTCCTGATCAATACCCTGAAGCCGGGGAAGGCGCCCCTGGAATTCGACATCAGCCGATTGAATATGCAGGATATCGGACCTGGCCTGCCCATGCGGTTCGAGGCAACGTTGGTCAACCCAAAACCGGTGGGAGATATCCAATCGAGCGGCCTGTTTGGGCCATTTGACGAGAATGATCCGCGAGACACGCCGGTGCAAGGCGATTACTCCTTCAGCCACGCTGATCTGAGCACCATCAAAGGCATCGGAGGAATGCTTTCTTCCACGGGAAAATATGAAGGGACCCTGAGCAGTATTCAAGTGGACGGAAAGACTGACACTCCCGATTTCCGAATTGCCAGGAGCGGTAACGCGATGCCTCTCCATACTGACTTTCATGCCGTGGTGGATGGTACCAATGGCGACACCCAGCTTAACCCGGTTAAGGCGAAGCTCCTGGATTCGTTCTTCACGGCCACGGGTTCCATAGTGCGTGTCCGCGACCCGCACGGGCACGACGTCGAACTCGACGTGGTAGTCAGCAGCGCCCGCATTCAAGACTTCCTGATGCTGGGAGTGCACACGACTCCTCCGGTCATGACGGGACCAGTCCAGATGAAGGTGAAATTGAGTCTCCCTCCCGGAACTGCCGATGTCTCCGACAGGTTGAGTTTGGCTGGTAATTTCCATGTGTCCGAAGCACACTTTACCAACGCGAAGATACAGGACAAGATCGACACTCTGAGCCTTCGCACGCAGGGGAAGCTCAAAGAAGCGAAGACCGGGGAACAGGAGGATGTCGCGTCCGATCTGGACGGGGTGTTCACATTGAAAGATGGCAGCCTGGCTTTCTCATCGCTTCATTATCTGATCCCGGGGACGCAGGTCGATCTTGCCGGCAGCTACACTTTGGATGGGCGAGTCTTTGATTTTTACGGTAAAGCCAGGCTGCAGGCGAAATTGTCACAGATGACGACGGGGTTGAAATCCATGCTGCTCAAGCCTGTGGATCACTTCTTCAGCAAAGACGGAGCCGGAACTGAAATTCCCATCAAGATCACCGGAACCGAGTCGGAGCCGCATTTTGGTTTGGATTTTAGAGACAAAAGAAACCGTCAGGGGGGATCGGATGCAAGTGATAACCCCGCCGCAGCCAAACGCTGACACTCCCCTTCGGCAATTCTGACCCGGCTTAGGCAAATCTTCAAGGTAGTAGAAAAATCTACGGTAAGCGCAGCCCTCAATTACAGGCACTACCCCATAGATACTCCACAAGCTGCCTTCTATGCTTTGGATTGACGTAGCCGCTTCCGCTCCGGCTTTCCCGTCAAGACCCGTCAAGAAAGGATCGACCGGTGAGCGTAGCCGCAATTTCCCCCACTCCAATTCTTCAAAATAGGTCAGTCCGAACAGATTCTGAACTCATAACTCGAGCCCAGGAAGGCGACTCACAAGCGTGTGCCGCAATTTTTGATCTTCATAGAAGGCGCGTCTACTCAACCTGTTTACTAATGACAAAGAACGTTTCGGATGCGGAAGACATGATGCAGGACGCATTCATTCAGATCTTCCGCGGCCTCCGCACATTTCGGGGCGACTCCGCATTCTCAACGTGGATCTACCGGGTAGTCGTAAACACTGTTTTAATGACCCGCCGCAAGAAGCATTTGCGAGAGATTTCTTTGGACGAGCCAGCCACTCTGGATTATTCGCCTGTTCCGCGCGAATTCGGCAGAGATGACACTGAACTCGTAGGGGCGATAGACCGAGTCGCGCTCATCCAGGCGGCGAAGGAGTTACCAGAGGGCTGCCGCGAGATCTTCATCCTGCATGAAGTGGAGGGGTACGAACACCACGAGATTGCAGAACGATTGCGTTGTTCGATCGGCAACTCGAAATCTCAATTACACAAGGCTCGATTGAAGATGAGGAAATTGCTGGCATCCGGCAAAAAACGCATCGGAAGAAAGCGGGCGGGGAACCCAATCGGGAACCGCTCGCGAAGCTTTCCGGTCCGTCCACTGCTGCCAGCTCTTTCTTAAACGCACAGGGCTATCTGGCTAGAGAGATTGTCCTGCAGCTCTGCCCCAGTCTATCTGCTCGGCACTGCTTAATCAGCCGAAGTCGATACGGCCTTTCCATACGCGTTTCCCAAGGGGAATGTGGCCGTGATGACCGTGCCCTGGGGACTTGATCGAATATCCAGAAGCCCGGAGAGTTCGCGTACGCGTTCGCGCATTCCCGTCAACCCCACTCCAAGATTTGTTCCTTTATTCTGGAACTGCCGTAGAGATTCAGCCGGAATTCCATTGCCGTAATCTTTCACTTGCAAGACCACTTTATTCGGAGAGGAATTGAGTTTCACTTCCGCCCTGGGACTCTTGGAATGGCGGTGAATATTGGTCAAACTTTCCTGCAAGACACGAAACAGGCCGAGCTCGAGTGATCGCGGCAATCGGCCCTGGCCGTCGGGAATCTCCATGTTGACTGCGACCCCGCTGCGCTCTGAGAACCCCTGCACATACCATTTGGCGGCGGAGGCAAAACCAACTTCGTCGAGGAGCGGTGGATGCAACAGATGGGAGATGGTACGGGTTTCAGCAATGGACTGGTCCAGCAACTGAATTGCGCCGGCCAGTACCTCCTCGCTTCGGGTTTTCGGATCGGCCTGCGCAAACATATCAAGACTCATCTTCACACCCGCCAAATATTGGCCCAGGCTGTCGTGAAGTTCGCGGGAAAACTTGCGCCGCTCTTCATCCTGCATCTGCAAGAGCCGCGAAGTGAGATGACGTAACGAGTTTTCGCCCTCGCGCGCGGCCCTCTCGGCCAATTCGCGGGCTCTGAGTTCACCGTTCAGCAGGAGATAATGGATGAATAATAAGATCAGCGCCAGCGCAAAAGTCGCTGCGAGGATGACCACCGTGAGCACGAACAAGCGGTTCGACTCCCGCATTCGGATCCTGAGAAGAGCTTGTTCGTCCTTGCGCATTTCCAGCGTAATCGCAGCGCTCTGAAATCCTAGATTCAGCCCATCCATGGTGAGACCGCTCTGTTTGGCATCACTCGCCGGCTCAGATGTTCTCAGCGCTATGGAATGCTGTGCTACCGCGATCCTCTGCTCGGTAACTGCTTCCAGGCGGTTGCACAGCTCAACCTGGGCGGGATTGTCTTGAGTTAGAGCTCTGATCTCCTGGAGTTTCTCGCGAACCTTGGGAAGAGCGCTTTGGAAACTCTTTACCAAGTCCTCATCTCCCGACAGGACGTAGCCGGTGCGTAACCTGGTAAACACAGCCACGGAAGCGTCGAGCTCCCCGATCGAAGACTCAACTTGATACGTGTGGATGACCCAATGGGCGCTATCGCGAAGGCGGGCGATGGTAACGTAGGCTGCGGTAGCGCTGAGTAGCAGCACAGTCACAGCCGATGCAAACGCCACCTGCGCCTTCTTGCGTGGGGACATAACTAAGTTGGATGATTGTGGGACGTCCGGAATCTTAGCCGGAAGCTGGTCGTCAGAAGACGAATTGCAGACCCTCCCTCTCCATTCATCTTATCCTGAGGCCGATATTCGTACCAGACAGCATGCTTCCGGCCCGGCTTCTCTTCTTTTTCCTCCTTGAGGGATACCCTTAGTACAGCAAAAACCTGATTGTTCGTGCCAAACCGGTACTTATATTCAATACACGGCGCAAATTACCGCGGCGGGGTACCGAAATCGAGGCGCACCTTGAAATTGCGGATCCTGATAGCGGACGATCACGAACTGGTACGTCGCGGGCTATCGTCTTTGCTACAGGGGCATGAAGGCTGGGAAGTTTGCGCCGAGGCATCCGACGGACGCGAAGCCGTCGAAAAAGCCAAGCTGCTAAAACCCGATTTTGTAATCGTCGATATCGGCATGCCAAACCTTAATGGCCTGGCCGCCACCCGGCAGTTGGCGCAACACGATCCTAACTTCAAGATCATTGTTCTTACCATCACTGACTCCGACCAGGTTATCCGGGAAGCTCTTAATGCAGGTGCGCGTGGCTTTGTGCTGAAATCCGATGCAGCTCGGGATTTGGTTTCCGCCATAGAGGCCCTGCAGCGCGGGCAAATGTTCTTCACTCCCCGGGTAAACGAAATGGTGTTGGCCGGCTTCCTGGAAAAAGGGACGATGGCTGCACACGGAACGCCACCGAAATTTCCGACTTTGACGCCTCGCGAGCGCGAGGTGATCCAGTTGCTTGCGGAAGGAAAGAGCTCGAAAGAAGTGGCGTCGATGCTCAATCTAAGCACAAAAACGGCGGAAACCCATCGCAGTAACATTATGCGAAAACTGGGATTTCACTCCATCCGGGATCTGGTCTTATATGCCGTCAAGAACAATATTATCCAGGTACAAACCTCTTCCGATGACCCTTCGGCTGGGCACCCCACGAACACTCCTCTAACCTAACCAGAAAAACTCTAACGACATAAAAAAGCTGCCCATTCATAGGGCAGCTTATTAGTTTTCTTTTTCTTTCCAACTTACGATGCCTTTTTTTCAGACTTGATCCTCTCGTCCTCCAGTTCCGCATTGGTGTCAGCGTCATTTCCTTTGTCTTTGGTGGCATCTCTTACAGCATCCTTGGCTTTTCCAAAAGTATTTTGGACTTTCCCTTCCACTTGCTTGGCTGCGCCATGAACCTGGGCTTCCTTGTCGCCTGTCCACTCGCCGACCTGCCGCTCAACGCGACCGGCCACATCCTTCACTTTGCCTTCAACCCGATCCTTGTCCATAATTATTGCTCCTCTCTCATTCTGATTTGCGATCAACAGCTCTATTCGAACAATTCCCTTGTCACCAGAACCGGCTAAATCGGATTGCGCCCTTGAATCAACCGGATCAGAACCGCAACAATCGCCAGCACGAGCAGAATGTGGATGAATCCACCCAAGGTGTATGAACTAACCACACCAAGTAACCATAGAATCAGCAGTATCACCGCGATCGTCCACAGCATTCAGCACCTCCTGCCCTTGGCAACATCGCCGTCCCTTCAAAATACCCGGGTGATCTGGCGGCAAGTATCGGGTTCTTTTTGTAATGCGTCTGTCCTTAGGTCTTAGAAGTGAGGGGAAAGACATTCAGAAGGGTGACCGCAAGGCCGCCTCCGTCGGCGCCGCCGCCTCAATAAATCTGGACGATGCCGTTGCGCACAGCGTACAAGGTGAGATCGGCGATGGAATGCAGATCGAGTTTTCGCATGAGGTTTGTGCGATGAGTCTCGGCGGTTTTTACGCTCAGGCTAAGAGTCGTGGCAATCTCTTTGGTGGTTTTCCCCTCAGCGACTAACTGAATTACTTCACGCTCTCTCGGCGTCAGGATTCGCTGCTCGCCGGCATCGTGCGCCTCGGCCGGACGAAGATATCCATCCAGCATCATCTGGGAGACCTTCGAAGTGAAGAACGTTCGCCGGCCCTGGAGCGCTTCCACCGCCGCAACCAGGTCGCGGCCAGCGTCTGACTTGAGGAGGAACCCTCGCGCTCCAGCAGCCAGCACCTCCCGAACAATGTGCTCTGAATCGTGGATGGTAAGGATAAGAATTAGAGCTTCTGGCATTGCCGCCAGAATTTGGCGGGCTGCGTCCAGCCCGTTCAAATTGGGCATTCCAATGTCGATCAAAAGCAGGTCAGGCTTAAACTGGCTTGCGTACTCAACTGCCTCGCGGCCGTCTTTCGCCTCGGCACAGACTTCCCAGCCGGGATGGCCTTCGAGGATTGAACGAATGCCCTTCCTCGCCACCTCGTGATCATCCGCGATGAGGATTCGAAGCCCGTGCACGTTCTCTCGACCTCCTAACAGCAATCCCATCTACCGTTTGATGCAATTATTCGTTTACTTGTGATAGGTGCAGCATGGCATGGTGTGGTTGCCTGAAATACTGCAAAAGCCTCGAACAACACGGCTGGCTGCGCCAAATAGCGGACATAATTTCTCTCTGCATCCTTGCCACAAATCCTCGAAATGGCATCTAAGGCGCTGGGAGTATACCGTATGCGCTCAGCCGCCTCATGGGGCGTCGCCTCACTTCTAACTAGCCTGATCATGGCAATGTGTGCCTTGACGGCGTTTGCCCAAACTCCTGCGCAGTCGCAGGTTCCGCAACCCACCAGGCCTGCCGCTACTCCGCAGTCGGCCACCCCGCCCGGCAATGACCAAGCTCAGCCAGGAACTGAACAGCCCGCAGCCGAGCCTCCAAGCGGCAACGACCAGGGCATGTTTGTCTTCAAAAAACAGGTTGAGGAAGTGGTACTTCATGCCACAGTGGTCGATGACCACCAGCATCTGGTTACCGGTTTGAGCCAAAATGATTTCTCGGTTTCTGAAAATGGAGTTCCACAGAAGATTACGTCGTTCCGCCGCGAAGACGTTCCCGTGGAAATAGGAATCGTGGTGGATAATTCCGGCTCCATGCGGGATAAGAGGGAGCAGGTTGGTCAAGCGGTTTTAAACCTCATTCGAGCCAGCAACCCTCAGGATCAAGTTTTTGTGGTGAACTTTGGCCAGAGTCCATACCTGGATCAGGACTTCACTTCCAACGTGAATCTCCTGCAAGCAGCCTTGCGTCAGGAGACTACGCGAGGAAGCACCGCTTTATACGACGCGATTGCGGCCTCTGATGTGCACCTTGAACATAATCCCCGCCTCAGCAAGAAAGTGCTCCTGGTTATCACAGATGGGCAAGACAATATGAGCCAGGAGACATTGCAGGAAACCGTGCGTCGTCTGCAGCAGCCAGATGGTCCGACGCTCTACGCGATTGGACTTTTAGGGAGCGGATTGCACAGCGAAGGCCGGGAAGCCCTGCAAGAACTGGCGAATGCTACTGGCGGGTCAGTCTACTTTCCGGACTCGTTAGATCAAGTGGATAGCATTACACGAGCGGTAGCGCACGATATTCGCAGCCAGTACATTATCGCTTTTCGGCCCCAGAATCAGAACACCAAGCCCGAATATCAGTCTTTGCGCGTAGACGCACACGCCCCGGGATACAGCCAATTGACCGTCCGTACGCGCAGCGGATTCTACGCTCAAAATTCCGGACACTGAGGAGCGAGAGCCTTTTACTAGGCGACCGTGGTTTCCGCCGCAACGCGAGTCGGCTCTGGCATTTGTATCTGAATAATGTTGTTCTTGATGGCGTACACGACCAAATCGCGGATCGAATGCAGACTTAGCTTTCGCATGATGTTGCTGCGGTGTGTCTCCACCGTCTTGGTGCTGAGGTTCAGAAGAGTCGCGACTTCTTTGGAACTCTTGCCCTCGGCCAGCAATTGCGTGATCTCGCGCTCCCTTACGGTCAGGGTAGGCAGATTCGGCGGCTCGTTGCGGGCTACCACATGACCCTTATCCAGAAAGCCGGCCAGCACGAGGTCATTTACTCTCGGAGTGAAGAACATTCGCTTGCTCTGTAGCGCTTCTACTGCCGAAACCAAATCGCGAGCCGCGTCTGACTTCAGCACAAAACCGCGCGCTCCAGCATCGAGAGCCTCCCGGATCACCTGGTCGGAATCAGTGATGGTGAGAACGATAACCTTGAAATGCGGATCGTGAGCCAGCAATTGGCGGGTCGTGTCCAGTCCGTTCAGGCTGGGCATGCCAATGTCAACAATCACAACATCTGGCTTTAGACGCTTTGCCATTTCCACCGCTTCACGGCCGTCCGAGGCTTCGCCGCATACTTCCCAACCTTCGCGTTTTTGCAGCAGCGCGCACAGCCCTCGACGCACAATTTCATGATCGTCAGCTAACAGAATTCGCAGTTTCATGGCAGATTGTCCTCCACTCCCTACTGAGAGATCGACGCACTCGGTATTACTTGCGCTAACTTGTTACTCGCGTTAAATCGCTTGTGCTAGCTTGACACTTGCGGAGCTCTCGCCAGCGCGGTAAACACTCTGTGATTGCTCACCGACTCAACCGCTTCAAGCAGATCGCGCGCGGCATTTGACTTCACCACATATCCCCTGGCCCCGGCATCCAGAGCCTCGCGCATCATCTGCGGAGAATCGTGCTGGGTCACAAACAAGACTTCAGGTCCGGCATTTTTATGTTTCTGCTGAATAACACGGCACGCTTCGAGACCGTTCATGCGCGGCATGGTCACATCCAGCACGACCACATCGGGCTGTAAATCGTCGATTTTCTCGAGCGCCTCCACCCCATCGGACGCCTCACCCACAACTTCCCAGTCACCGCGTCCCTGCAATAGTGTTCGCAACCCTTGCCGGACAATCGGGTGGTCATCGACCAACAGGATTCGAACCGCCATATCTTTCCCCGTCAACTTATGCTGCACCGTGTAACCCTCATCCCGGCTCCACGGCAGGCAACTGGTTGAATTTTGCCCGTTCCTGCCGCCATTGCATTCGCATTGGGGAAGGCTTTTCCGAACCCGTGAATCCCTATGAAACTAGCATGCTGATGGGCAGCGTCGAATACAGGGAATGCTGTATTCTACGCCACCGTAAGGTAATCAACTATTGGGAGCCAATTACACCGCTACGTTTGCAGGAAAATATGTCCCCGCGTGCAATAGAGCATCCACCGCTTCCACGATGGAACCAACATCCGATTTCGCACAAGCCCCGCGGATCCCAGCTCTTCGGGCTTCTTCCGCCAACTGCTTGGAAAGATGAATCGTCACCAGCAAAATCGGAATCTCCGGAAATATGCCGGAGATCTGCCGGGCAACATCCAAGCCGTTCAAATCCGGCATCTGGAAGTCCAGCAGAATCATGTCCGGAGGGCTCTTTTTCACCCTCTGTAGCGCCTCCCCTCCGGTCCGCGCCTCGTCCACCACTTGCCAGGTGCTTTGCTGCTCTAATAGGGTTCGGAGATAGTTACGAACCGCTGGATTGTCGTCTACGACCAAAATGCGAACCAATGTTCCCCGCCCTTCACCTTGAAGTTTTCTCACCTTACGAACGCCTTCGAAGCCTGCCCCTGCGGCCAATATTCAACATTAAGGGGCCACTCCTGGAATCGCAATACTGCGAACTCCCTACACAATCCACAGTCCTCACCAGATTCCCTTGTCGCTTCCGGTGAGCTTCATTTCGATAGCGGCCGCGGCGGCCAATCCGGGAAGCAGGCTGAGCCGCATGGTGCTTTCCAGTTCCCCATTTAGCAAAAGCCTTTTCCACTCGGAGGCGTATAGCTTGGCTGCCTGGGGAAATATGGGGATTCGCAAGAATTTGCGCCGATAGTACACAAGTTCATTGCCGAACTGTGCCGCCTTGGTCACCAAGGCGGGAATCGGTATGCCTTCCCCACGATAGGATTGAACGTAGCCCGAAACGGTGACCAGATAGGTGGATAATCCATCCCAGAGGCCGGCCGCTTGCGCCAAAGATTTTAAGTAGACATAGTCAATCAGATTGGAATCCACCAACCGCGCGGTATCGGCAACATCGCAGAGACGCAAATAAAAGTGACGATACATTCTCTGCAAGGTGCTGATGATCAGGCGATCTTCTGGCGCAGGCACACGAAAATTCTGTTCACCAAATAGTGCCATTGCCGCTCTCTTCACCAGCGAATCCGTGACCGCGACTTGTTCCCCAGTCTGACCAAGCCGCGAAACATGGACCTCAACGAGTTCTGGCAGCCCGGGGACGACAAAGTTCCATTTATTCGCCAATCGATCACCCCAGCTTCGTGCATCGGGCCGGGCGTTAAAACGCTTGCTCATGATCGCGACAATGTCAGATGGGGTCGCGTTGGAGTACAGGTCAAGATCGTTGCCCAAGTCGGGCCAGTGATCAAGAGACTTGATCACGATCACGTCGCCGCCTTCCTTTAACGCTTCGCAGATGGGAAATAGAAACGAAAGAGCATGATCGATGCGAGCCTTTTCCTTGATCATGGCATCTCTCGCCCAATCGGCACGCTCATGCTTCTCCGCCAGCAGAATCTCGTGCAGTGTAGGAAATGTTCTAGCGATTACATGATGAGAATTTGCCAGACTCCAAAGTTCATCAAACTCCTGCGGACGTAAAGCAGAGAGAGTACGCGCCAGATCCCCATCGCCACTGGACTGGGCGCTTTGGCCGCCGGGGCTCAGCAGAAGTTGCGAAAGTACTTCAATGCACTTCGTCGGACGATCAGAGGCGTTCATAAGTTAGCAATGCTCCTTCATGCGTTCTCAGTTACCGGATTGAGTCCGCGAACCCTGCGGATTTGCCAGGCCGGCGCAGTTTGTAGCAGTTCGGCGTTCTATCGCAGTGCCCTCTTCGTAATCATTCCAGGTTTCGATCAGCATGAACGGAAGCGGCCTGGAGGTATCGTAATAACGCTCGTAAAGATTCAGCGTTGCATCGAGCGTTTTGCCGCAGCCGTTTTGCATGTGCCGGTTCAAACCCCATTTCGCAGCAGAATCGTCAAAACCCGGCCAAGCGCCTCCAACCGAGATCTTGTCGGGATGCTTGTTCGCCATGGTTTTGTAAAAATTCTCAAGGTATTGCTCGCCCCAATTGCTGCCATCCTTCGCCCAACCGCCCTGCCCCGGCTGCACCCACGCGTAGGAGCCCGCGAAATCGTCCGCGTACTGTGCGGGCGGTTCGTCCTTGTAAATAAATAGTGGCTGGCTCTCCCAACTACTACAGTGCTGGCGGACCTGATTCCAGTTCACGTGGCCGCGCTTGGGAAAGATAAAAATCATCGGACGGCTTTCGTAAGTGAGATACGCGTCGCGATACTTCGCCGTGGGACCGATGTAGTTTTGATACGCCTTGTCGAGGGACGCGATGGCAGCATCCGTCGCTCCCGCGTCTTCATCCTCCGGTTCGTTGTAAAGCAGCGCAACCTGGAAGTGGGTCTCGCTCGCTGCCTGTTGCAACAACGCGAAATTGTGATCGGAATAGGGATTGACTTCGCCGTACCAATCGACCACGAATGCGGAAATACCCATGTGGTGTGCTTGTTCAATTTGCTTGCGGAGCACGGCTGGATCCTCGCTCGAATAGCCAACGTCCATGTGGGCATGGTCGCCAAACCACGGCATGTAAACGGCAAGGAGCTTGGGAAAGGCACCGGGAGCTTGAGAGTTAAATGGTAAAGCGTGACGCACGCCCGGGCTGGTGCATCCGCCCGCCATGACGAACAATGCGATGCTGAGACCTAGCAGCGATCTGGACAAGCCACAACTCCATTCTCTCGGCCTTCCCACAGACTATTTAAGATGCCTTTGCGAACCGTGCGGTTGGAAAAAGAGGCGGGACGGGACGTAAAAAAGAAGTGCTGGCGGAGCTGTCAAAATTGAGGCACAGCCTGCAACTGTCGCACGACCCACCGGTCTGCGGTTGGAGTCATAAGAACAATGTAGTGAACTGTGACATGCTCATCCTGGATGGTTTTGTCGCCATCCAATATCTGGAGTTGATACTGCGCTGTATCGTGCAACTCCATAACATCCCCCTCCGGCGCGTAAAAGACCGCCTCCACTTGATGGCTTTGATCCGCATATCGTTGGCTTAAGTGCGACTGTTGTTGGCTCGCAATTGTCTGCCCCAACAAAGCTTTGGCGTCTCCTGCAAACGCAGCCTCGACCAGACTCGGCGAGTTCGACTCAAGGGCCCGCGCCATACTCGCCCACGCAAACCTGTAATCTCGAAGAATCGCCCGCTGAGTTAAATCCTCCACCGCGCGCGGACCGGCTTGCTTCACATCGAGTTGGACGTGAACAGAGTTGTCAGCTGCGTACGAGTTAGGAGTAAGAGCGACCAGCAAAGCGCTCAGCGCAAAGACGGCCGCGTAGCGTGCTGATGTCATGCTGTTCAGGGGAAGTCTCACGGTTGCGCTCCGACGTGAATGTCGTTTCCCAACACTACGCCCGACGCTACCGAAACCACCGTGGGTCCGGGCGATTCGATCTTGGCTTGAGCCACCCCTGCTTTAATGGGGGCATCCACTGTGCCCTTTCCTGCGGGGCTAGTCGAAGTAAAGGTAACAATGGTGCCATCGGACACTACGTTCCCCGCACAGTCGTGCACCGGCTCGGTCTGAACCACGATGCCCGCTTTTGTGCGCTCACCCGTGATGCGCAGATTGCATGGATCGGAGGCGACTTGCTGCACCACACGCTTAACCGACTCGTCGTCCAGAGAAGCGACGGTTTGCACAGGTCCGGCTGATTTTCCCGAGCTAGTGCGGAACCACGCCACCCCATTTTGTGTGGGAACACTGCGCGACCACAGAGAAGAAGCGCCTTTTGCCGTGATCTGAAAATTAACATTCTGCGGCGCGGTCACGAGATTGTGATAGCGATCAAAGGGGAATGCCACACCGCTCACTGCGTCTCCCAGCGCCACGGGAACACGCGAAGGATGCACGAGAAAGACGACACTCGCAGGCTTCGCCGCAGTGGCATAAAAGCTCACGCTGCGGCACGTGTCGGAGCACAGAATCGCAGAGTAATCGCCGGCATATTGCAGATCATGCGCCGCCAGATGGATCTCTTCGCCTAAAGCCACATCACTCTTCTTGGCAACGCCGGGCCCCACCAGATAGAAACTTGCTTTACCGCTTCCAGTTGTCGGAATACTTGTTTCTTCGCCGGCGATCACAGAACTCGGAGAGCGCAACTCCTGCCCTCTGCACGCGGCGGACAATGCAGCCACCAGGCAAATCGCCGACCAGAATTGTAGAGTGCGGATCATTCTAAGAATCACCTAGGAATTGTTCAGACTGTATTGATTCACCACCACGTGAAAATTGTGGATCTTAGGTGCCAGCGATTTGGGAATCTCAACCGCAAAAGCCTCGGATGATTGCGGCAGCAGCGCTTGATCCACGTAGCCGTCGGAAACCCAGACCACTTTCCCATCATTGTCATAAAAACTGGCGATTACATGCGGGATGTTTACCGTCTGACCACCCTGGTTCAGCAAATCTCCATGGAGAACACTCTTCCCCTGCATGTCTGTGTCGATCCGCTGGTTCATTACGCCGATGACCGGATCGGCGGCGGCGGGCACGAGCGTCGCATTAACACCCATGCGCACGTTCTTGACGTTCTTCAAGTTCAAATCAGGAAAGTCAATGCGATAAGGTGAGACCTGCTTCGGTAGAAGCACGTGAGCAATCTTGTCGAAGCTGCTCTCTTCGTCAATTGCGTTGCCGGATGCGTCCACCAATGTGGCATTCACAGTCACAAAGGCCGGAACCGTATCCTCATTGGTAACTTCACCCATCACTACCGCACCCGCGGCGGAATCTACGGCGTTCATCGAGATGATACGAACGTGAGGAGAATCCACATTCCTGGCACCCCACTCGTTGCCCGCGCTCGCCGTGACCAGGTCCCAGCGCAAAAATGTGACCGGAATAACTTGAGCTGGAACATTCGGAACTTCTATCTTTGGCCACACGGCTCTCCACGCGTCGCCGTCGCGAACTAAATGTAAGTCGCGAACATCTTCAATGGGTCCGACGGGCGTGGAGAATTCGAGGTGCACGCGAAGTTGGGCTTCGTCGTTAGTTTCGTGAAGCGGCCTCAACTCAAAACTTTCCAAACTCGAAAATGATCGCAAGCTTCCGTTGGACCCTTCCCAACTCTGAATGAACGCCGGCTCCGGAACCTCATTCTTGTTGGCGATATTGTCGTAGGCGCGATCCCAATTCCTGCGCTGAACATCAATCAGCAGATTATTGGCCGCTTGATCGGGAGTGGCCGCACTGGAGGTGTGCAAAGCCGACCCCTTGGCTATGCCGAGTGTGACCCCGGCCTGGGCGGTAACAAAGAAGCTCGCGAATATCAAACCAGCGGTTACAGCGACAAGAATTAAAGGTAGAGCGTATTTCATGAAAAAGCTTTCTTTCCTCAGGCCACGCTATGTTGTTCGCGAATTTCACTCCGGACCGGAATTCCTACGGGAATACGGCGCTTTTCGGGTAAAAAGAACTCAAAGAAAATCGCCAGAAAACTCACACCGATCGGCAAGATTCCCCACATGACGCCCTCCCAATGCGGGGGTATCGCATCCGAAGGGATCTGGTGCGCAGGTGGTACGTCATCCTTCGCCCACGCAGTAACGTCGCCATTGTTGAACGTTTCTATCTTCCGCCAGCCAACGAAGGTCAGTAGCGGTTCGTAATAAGAATCATGGACAAAGATAAACTTCAAGCCATAGCGATT
>Ga0209530_1000245_pt1 | contig 45883 bp, 36 predicted proteins | sample BlaSpr_A8_Ref_O1_FD_187987 | JGI IMG/M metagenome (GOLD analysis project Ga0209530, IMG submission 187987) | Forest soil microbial communities from Thunder Bay, Ontario, Canada - Black Spruce, Ontario site 2_A8_Ref_O1 (SPAdes) (version 2) | ecosystem: Environmental > Terrestrial > Soil > Boreal...
TCGATCCGTGGGCCCGCCGCAACCGGTCCAGGCCGCTGGCAATGCGGCCGCGGTCCCACCGATGGCGGTCCTGGTCCTCGAGCGGCACCAGCGCCCCGGTACCGTTCACCCGGGTGGCTCGCCGCGAATCATGCAGCAGCATAAGGGCTGCCAATGCATGCGCCTCTTGCTCGCGCGGCATCATCGCGCACAGCTCCCCGGCCAGCCGGACCCCTTCGTCGCATAGATCATCACGAATCGCCGATGGGCCCGCCGTCGACCAGTAACCCTCGGTGAACACCGAGTAGATGCAACTCAGTACGTGTGGTGTGCGCTCGGGCAGCAGCTCGGCGGGCGGCACTCGCAGCGGGATATTGGCATGCCGAATCTTGTTCTTGGCGCGCGTGATTCGCTGACCGACGGCCGTCTCCGTCTGCAGTAGTGCGCGGGCGATCTCGGCGACGGTCAACCCGGACACCAGCCGCAGCGTCAGCGCCAATTGTGACTGCCGGTCCAGCGCCGGGTGTGCACAGGTGAACATCATCCGCAGCTCGTCGTCGCGCACTCGATGCGGCACGCCCGGACGGTCGGTGCGCGCGGTAATGTCGTCTAGCACCGCTCCCAATTCCTTTCCGGGACGGATGGATTCGCGGCGTAGCCGATCCCGGGCGCGGTTGCGGGCGACCGTCACCAGCCAGCCGCCAGGATTGTCGGGCACGCCGTCGCGAGGCCAGCTGCGAAGCGCCTCGGCGCAGGCATCCTGGACGGCGTCCTCAGCGACGGTGAGGTCGCCGGACCACCGCGCGATCGCGGCGACGGCGGGTCCCCATTCCCGGCGGAAGACGCCGTCCAGGTTGGTCATGGTGACGCTTGATCGACGCTAAAGATCCGAGATACCAGCCAGTTGGCGCACCTGCACGGCAGAAGCGGGGATCATCGACGCGAGCTTGACGGCTTCGTCGCGGTCGGCGGCGCTAAGCACGTAGAAGCCGTTGGCGACTTCGGCGCCTTCCACATACGGCCCGTCGGTGATGAGGACCTCGCCATCGCGTACCCGCACCGTAGTCGCCGTCGATGGCGGATGCAGGCCGGCGGCGGACTTGATGTGCTGGCCCGCCGCGGCCCCGAACTCCTGGTGCAGCGCAACTATTGCCTGCCACTCTGGCGTGCCGGGCGCGGCCGGCCGCTCGGGCGGCTCCAGCAGCAGCGCGATCCAGTTGGTGCCCGCAAGCGGTTGGGGTTCCAACCCGGGGCCTGCCATGGGCCACACCTCGACCGCACCGTACTTGGCCGCCGGGATGTCGCGGGCCAACGCCAAGGCCTCGTCCAGGTTCTCGGCTTCGAACACGTAGTAACCACCGGCCACTTCGGCACCTTCGGCGAACGGGCCGTCGGTGATCATCGGCGCGTCCGGGCCGTCGGTGATGCGCACCGCGGTCGCTGCAGGCGCCAGCGCATCGCCGGCGCGGATCGCCGACGCGGCCTTGATGTGGAAGCTCCGGTAGGCGGCCATCTCGGCTGCCCCCTCTTCGGGCGTGCGGTCGCGCTCCCTGCTGATCAATAAGGCGAAGTACTGCATTTGTCGTCACCTCCAGTAGTGAGCGAAACCCTGTGTTCCACTCTCTACCTTTTCGACGAACAACGCGCGGGCAATCCGACACCCACATTCTCCGAATTTAGGCGGCCGCAACCGGCTTGAGGTAGGTCACCAGGCTGCAGTCGAGCATCTCGTCGGCGAAGTAATGCTCGCAGCCGCGCAGATACTTCATGTACCGGTCGTAGACCTCTTCGGAGGTGATCTCGATGGCCTTGTCCTTATCTGACTCCAGCGTGTCGCCCCAGATCCGCAGCGTCTTGATGTAGTGCGGCTGCAGCGAGAGTGGTTCGGGGACGATGAAGCCCGCCTTCTCGCCGTGTTCGACCATCATCTCGGTGGTCGGCAGGCGACCGCCGGGAAATATCTCGGTGATCATGAACTTGATGAAACGCATCGTCTCGAAGGTCAGTTTCTTGCCGCGGGCGGCCATGTTGTAGGGGTGGTAGCTGACGCTGCTTTGAACAGTCATGCGGCCGTCATCGGGCATGATGTCGAAGCACTTCTTGAAGAAATCGTCGTAGTTCTCGTGCCCGAAGTGTTCGAAGGCCTCGATGGACACGATCCGGTCGACGGGGTCGCTGAAATCTTCCCAGCCGTGCAGCAGCACCTGACGTGAGCGGTCGGTGTCGACTGAGTCCAGCACCTGCTCGGAGCGAGCGTGCTGGTTCTTGGAAAGAGTGAGGCCGACGACGTTCACGTCGTACCGCTCGATGGCGCGTTTCATGGTGGTGCCCCAACCACAGCCGACGTCCAGCAATGTCATGCCGGGCTTGAGGTCCAGCTTGTCCAGGTTCAGGTCGATCTTGGCGATCTGGGCTTCCTCGAGCGTGAGATCCGGTGGCTCGAAGTAGGCGCAGCTGTAAGTCCGGGTCGGGTCCTGGAACAAGGCGAAGAAATCGTCGGAAACGTCGTAATGGGCCTGGATGTCCTCGAAGCGCGTCCGCGTCGTGGGGCCGGTCCGTCTCTCAGCCATCGTCGTCTTGTTCTCCTGGATGATGTTCACTGCATAATCGCACGCACAAATCCTCGATCTGTGTGTCGTGCCACCATACCCAATGTCGCAATGCCGGCTACCGGCGTGAGGCTGAGCACCGCAGCCCGCCTGCGGCACGAGAGTTTACTTCGCCAGGGTGAACTGGTTGCAGTCGATGTAGCCGATCCGGAAGGACTTGGCGCAACCGGTCAGGTATTTCATGTACCGCTCGTAGACCTCTTCGGACTGAATCTCGATGGCCTCGTCCCTATGCGCCTCCAGGGCCTCGGCCCACAGGTCGAGGGTCCTGGCGAAGTCCGGCTGCAGCGACTGGACACGGGTCACCGCGAAACCCGCCTTCGTCGCGTGCTCGTCGACTTTCTCGGTCGACGGCAATCGGCCGCCCGGGAAGATGTCGGTCAAGATGAACTTGATGAAGCGAGCTATCTCAAAAGACACCGGCATGCCGCGGTCGACGATCTGCCGTCCCGTCAAACAGGTGATCGAGTGCAACAGCATCACGCCGTCAGCGGGCATGGCGGTGTGGGCAAACTTGAAGAAGTCGTCGTAGCGCTCGAAACCGAAGTGCTCCAACGCTTCGATGGTGACGATCCGGTCCACCGGTTCGCTGAACTCTCCCCAGTCGCGCAGGAGGACCTGGTGTGAGCGGTTCGTGTCGACTTCGTCGAGCATTTGCTGGCAGTGGGCGTGTTGGTTCTTGGACAGCGTCAGCCCGATGACGTTGACGTCGTAGCGCTCGATGGCGCGTTTCATCGTCGAACCCCAGCCGCAGCCGACATCGAGCAAGGTCATCCCCGGCTCCAGCCCCAGCTTGTCCAACGTGAGGTCGAGCTTGGCGACCTGCGCTTCGTGCAGGGTCATGTCATCGCGTTCGAAGTACGCGCAGCTGTAGGTGCGAGTCGGATCCTGGAACAGAAAAAAGAATTCGTCTGATAGGTCGTAATGCGCCTGGACGTCGTCGGTGTGCTGCTGCGTATGCGTGGTGACCGTTGCGTTGTTAGGCATATGTTCTCCCCCCTGTACGGCCGCCTTGTGCTAGACCGCCGTCCCCCGGCACGCTACACGGGGTCGTGGGTATCTTTTCGCATCTAAAGCCGGTTGACCCTGCTTTTCTCGATCGGTGTGCGCCAGGTAACAGTCCGCCTAGCTCGCCCTGCTATTTCTCGAGGGTGAACTGGTTGACGTCGGTATAGCCGATCCGGAAGTTCTTGGCGCAGCCGGTCAGGTACTTCATGTACCGCTCGTAGACCTCGTCGGACTGGATAGCGATGGCCTCGCTCTTGTGGGCCTCCAGCGCCTCCGCCCACAGATCCAGGGTCCTGGCGTAGTGCAGTTGCAACGATTGGCGGCGGGTCACTTTGAAGCCGGCCTTCGTGGCGCGCTCCTCCACCATGTCGATCGTCGGCAACCGACCGCCCGGGAAAATCTCGGTCATGATGAACTTGATGAAGCGGGCCAGTTCGAACGTCAACGGCATGCCGCGTTCAGTCATCTCCGCTGGCGTCAAACCGGTGATCGTGTGCAGCAACATCACGCCGTCAGCGGGCATGACATTGTTGGCCATGGTGAAGAAGTCGTCGTAGCGATCGTGGCCGAAGTGCTCGAAGGCGCCGATGGACACGATGCGGTCAACGGGCTCATCGAATTGTTCCCAGCCGTTGAGCACCACTCGCTTGCTGCGCGGGCTGTCCATTTCGTCGAGCGATTTCTGCACGTGTGCGGCCTGGTTCTTGGACAACGTCAGGCCGACGACGTTGACGTCATATTTCTCGATGGCTCGCCGCATAGTGGCGCCCCAGCCGCAGCCGACGTCGAGCAACGTCATGCCGGGCCGCAAACCCAGCTTGCCCAGCGCCAGGTCGATCTTGGCGATCTGAGCCTCTTCAAGCGTCATATCCTCGCGCTCGAAGTATGCGCAGCTGTAAGTCTGGGTCGGGTCCAGGAACAGGCGGAAGAAGCCGTCGGACAAGTCGTAGTGCGCCTGAACATCGGCAAAATGCGGCGTCAGCTTTTCGGCCATGACTTTGTTTGTGCCTTCCTGGACCTCAACGGTCCTCGGTGCTTGCGCTAAACAACACCGATGTCCCCCACGGATGCTCGACGCATGCTATCCGATACCGGGGCGCACGTTAAATCGCGACGGAGTTCTCCCAGGTCTGAAGGTGCGCCCCTACTTCACCAGAGTGTATTGAGCCACATTGGAGAAGCCTTTGCGGAACAGGCCCGCGCAGCCGGTCAGGTAGCGCATGTAACGGTCGTAGACCTCTTCGGACTGGATGGCGATGGCCCGTTCGCGATTGGCCTCCAGGTTGGCCGCCCACATGTCCAGAGTCCGGACGTAATGCGGCTGCAGGTATTGAATCTGCTCGACCGAGAACCCGCTGGCCTGTGAATTGTCGACAATATCGACTTCGCCGCACATCCCGCCGCCGGGGAAGATTTCCTTCCCGAGGAAGTGAAAGAACCGCAGATCCTTCATCGTCACCGAGATGCCATGTTCCTTCCAGTACGTCTGCGGATGCGTGAAGATGCTGTGCAGCAGCATCCGGCCGTCATCGGGAAGGATGTCGTAGGCGCGTTCGAAGAACATGGGCCAACGCTCCTTTTTGAACGCGTCGAACGCCTCGAAGGTGACGATGCGGTCGACCTTCTCATCGAACTCTTCCCAGCCCTGCAACCGCGCCTCGGCATGCCGCGTCGTCGGGATGCTGGCCAGCCTGGTCTTGCTGAGCTCGTAGTGATTTCGGCTGAGCGTGACACCGATGACATTGACGTCATATTTCTCAACCGCCCGGACCACCGCCCCGCCCCAGCCGCATCCGACGTCGAGCAACGTCATCCCCGGCTCGAGGTTCAGCTTGTCCAGCGCCAGGTCCAACTTGGCGAGCTGCGCCTCTTCGAGGGTCATGTCGTCGCGCTCAAAGTACGCGCAGGTGTACACCATGTTGGGGTCCAGGAATAAGCCGAAGAACTCGTCGGAAATGTCGTATGTCGACTGCGACTCTTCGTAATACGGCTCCAGCGTGGCCATATCGGACAACCTCCTGTGGCAACCCTATAAATCTGTGACATGTCAGCGTCACCCATAAGTAGAAGACTAAACTTGCTGGCGGTGGGATCAACGAGCCACGGCGAAGTTGCTCGTTAGCTCGCCGATGATTCGATCCCACAACTCCTTAGGCAAATCATGACCCATGCCCTCGATAAGTACCAATCGGGCGCCTCGGATGGTGCGGGCGATCGAGCGACCGCCGGAGGGCCGCATCAGCTTGTCGGCCCGCCCGTGAATGACCACGGTGGGTGCGACAATCCCCCGGTCGTAGTGCAGCAGGCTGCCGCTGCCCAGGATCGCGCTGAACTGCCGAGCGACGCCCCACGGGTAGTAATTGCGGTCGTAGCTCTCGGCGGCGTCGGCACGGACCAGTTCTTCGGGCATGGGGTAGCGGGGACTGCCGATGATCCTGGCGACGCGGACCGCGTTGTCGAGGATGACGTCACGCGGTGAATCCGGTGGCGGGCCCTTGATGAGGGCCAGCAGGGCCCGTGGGGCCGGCGGTGGCAGGAACGCGTGATTGTTACTGGCGAAAATGATGCCCAGGCTCCTGGTCCGCTCCGCGAATCTTGCGGCAAAGACCTGGGCGATCATGCCGCCCATCGACGCCCCGACGATATGGGCGCTCTTGATGTCCAGGTGATCCAGCAGGGCCGCAGCGTCGTCGGCCATGTCTTCCAGCGTGTATGCGGCCTGGCTGGGCAGACCGAGCCAGGAGCGGACCAACCGCGTCACCAGCGGTTGTCTCGAGCTGTGACGCTCAGTCTTGGTGGACAGACCGATATCCCGGTTGTCATAGCGGATGACACGCAGGCCCTGACGGACGAGCTTTTCGCAGAAGTCGGTGCGCCACAGCACCATTTGGGCGCCCAGGCCCATGATCAGCAGTACGGGCGGGTCGTCGAAGTCACCCATGTCCTCGTAGTACAGCTTCAGATCGCCCGACGTGGCCCCTGATGTTGCGAAGCCGCTTCGAACCTCCACTAGACCCCCTTATACCTCTTCTAAACTTCAATGTCTGTTTGGTGTTCGCGGCTGACCTCAACCATGAAGTTCGCGAAGTACCCCGTCAGCTGAGGGTCGGACATCATCTGCCACTTCGGCGCCAGCAACTTCATGTACCGCTCGACGTAAAGGAACTGCTTGCCGATCAGGACAAGCTCCCGGGGCAGTTTGACGTCGTAGGCGTCGGCCAGTGTCGACAGCTGCCGGCCGATGTCGGCATATGACATATCGCCCAGCGATTGCGTGGTCAGCGGCGTGGCGAAGCTTTCCAGGTCTTTGGCGGCCTGGGCCTCGGGCTTCGTGGTGCCGACGGCGCCCATCAGCACAACGATCTTGCCGGCCGCGGCGTGGTCCTTCTTGACCAGCAGCGCATACACCAGCTCGCGCAGCAGCCAGCGGGTGCGGGGATCGATGCGGCCCATGATCCCGAAGTCGAAGAACACGATGCGGCCCTGGTCGTCGACGTACAGGTTGCCGGCATGCAGGTCGCCGTGGAACAGCCCGTGCCGCAGGCCGCCCTCGAACAGGGAGAACAACAGCGCTTTCACCAGTTCGACGCCGTTGAACCCCGCCTTGCGGATCGCGACGGCATCGTCGATACGGATGCCCTGCACCCGCTCCATCGTCAACACCCGCTCGCTGGTGAACTGCCAGTGCACCTGCGGCACCCGGATGTTCTCGCCCAACGGCGACGCGTGCAGGTGGGCGACCCAGGCATCCATCGACTGCGCCTCGAGGCGGAAGTCCAGCTCTTCGGCCAAGTTGTCGGAGAAGTCGGCCACGACATCTTGTGCCGACAGGCGCCGGCCCAGCTTGGCCAGTTCGACGGCTTGGGCGAAGCGGCGCAGTATCTGCAGGTCCGCGGCGACGCGGCGGCGGATGCCCGGGCGCTGGATCTTGACGACGACGTCCTCGCCACTATGCAGGGTCGCGTAGTGCACCTGGGCGATGGACGCCGACGCGAACGGCTGCTCCTCGAAGGTCGCGAACAGTTCGGACGGCTGGCCGCCGAGCTCTTCGACGACGAGTTTGTGCACCTCGTCGGTGTCGGCGGGTGGCACCCGGTCGAGCAGGCTGCGGAATTCGCGGGACAGCGACTCGCCGAACGCGCCAGGGCTGGACGCGATGATCTGTCCGAACTTCACATACGTCGGCCCCAGGTCAGCGAATGTCTGCGGGATCTCCTTGATCACCTTTTGCTGCCACGGACCCTTGCCAGGCAGCTTGCTGACCACGCGAGCGGCGGTGCAGGTGACCTGCCAACCTGTGACGGCTGCCCGGGCCGCTTCGATCGGCAACGGCACCCGATCGAGTTTGGCCCCCTCGCGGTGTTTGGTAGGACTCATTCCAGCAGTCTGCCAAACCTGCGGGGTCAAGTCCCAATTGCTGTGAGCCCGCTCTCAGCCGTTACGGGGGAGCCGGACGATGCGAAGTTCTCGGTGAGGGTCTCGATGATCGGCCGCCACACCGGTTCGGGCAGATCGTGCCCCATCCCGTCGAGCACGACGAATCGAGCGCCAGGGATGGCCGCGGCGACCGCGCGCCCGTTGCGCGGCCGCAGCATCGGATCCGCCGACCCGTGCAACACCACGGTCGGCGCGGTGATGGCTTTGCTGTAAGCCAGCAGACTGCCGGTGCCCAGCACGGCGTCGAATTGGCGCAGCATGCCGGGCGGGTAGGTGCAGCGGTCTGCGAGCTGCTGTACGCGCTTACGCAACTCGCCTTCGGGCGGCAGAAAGTTTGGTCCGTTGAACACCGCGACATTGCGCACCTCGAAGGCCAACTTGTCCTCGGCGGGTGCGTCCTTGGCCGGCGGGTCGAACGCGAGCCTGATGACTCGCCAGGCGGGCGGCGCGGACAGCGGCTTACCGGTGGTCGACATGATGATGCCCAGCGAGGCCACCCGATCCGGATCGGTGGCGGCCAGGATCTGCGCGATCATGCCGCCCAGCGACGCGCCGATGACGTGTGCCCGGACGATGCCCAGATGGCCGAGCAGCGCCACGACATCCTGCGTCATATCGACCAGGGTGTAGGGCACCGGACTGGGCTTGCCCAGCAGATAGCGGCCGATCCGACGGTGGATCGGGCCCTGGGCGCGCAGCCCGTGCATCTTGGCCGACAGCCCGGTGTCGCGGTGGTCGAACCGGATGACGCGGTAACCGGCGTCGACGAGGTGCGCGCAAAAGCCGTCCGGCCACATTGGCAGCTGGGCGCCCAGGCCCATGATGAGCAACACCGGCGGGCCGGCCGGCTCACCGAGGTCCTCGTAGAAGAGCTCGACGGCGCCGTCGGATGTTTCGCGGCGCGCGATGCCGCTGCGGGTCAGCACACGTTCCTGTCTACCGGCTTTCCACCGTTTGTTCCCAACCGTTTCTTGAAAGGCTGAACCCACCCGGCAATCTCCCAGCCCTCCAGCCCGGCGATCAACTCGTACATGGTGGCGCCGTCGATGGTCTCGCGGATGATGTCGGCGTGCCCGGCGTGCCGGGCCAGCTCGTTGATCACGTGCAGGATCACCCAGCGCACCGACCAGGCCTTCTGGTTTTTGGGGAACCATGGGATGTCCTGCGGAACGGACACCGCGGTGTCGAGGTCCGCGGTTTCGACCAGCCGCAGTGATTTCGCGTTTTGGGCTTCGAGTGCCTGCAACAGGCCATCGAGCGTCTCGTCGGGCCGCATCACATGCTGGTCCCCGAACTCCTTGGAGATCTCCTCGAACGGCCGGGGATCCTTTGGCGGCGGGTCCGGCGCGGGAGCGACGCGGGCCATCCAGCTGCGTTGCATCGCGGTGGCGTGCTTGACCAGTCCACCGATCGACAGCGCACTGGCCGAAGGTGTGGACCGGGCCTGCTCATCGGTGAGGGCGTAGGAGACCGCGAAGTAGGCGCTTTGGTGGTAGGCCAGGTATTCGTGCAGTGCGCTGCGTTCGTCGGCAACCGGCGGGGCGAGGGCGGGCATTATCAATCCTTTCGTCAGACTGAGCGTGACAGCAACCTACGACAGAGTCAGTCCTAACGCTCAGGCAAGCTGATGCCGCCGTAAAGTGCGGGAATGCGGGTGGTTTCGGCATGCAGCTGATTTCGGCAGAGTCGACCGAACTGTTCGTCGGGCCGCCGGACGTGCCAGTGCAACTGGCGCGCGTCGCCCTGGCCGGTGTCCTCGCCGGTGTGACTGAGCCGACGCCGGTCCGCATCGACGGCGACGGCGTGGCCGGTGAAGCGGTCGCCGAGGTCGGCCAGGAGGTCGTCGAGGTCCCGGTCAGGGTTGACCTTCCGGTCGTCGGTCAGCGGCGGGCCGCGCGGGCGCACGCGCGCGGCGCCAGCGTCCAGTTCGAGTTCACCGTGGCCGAGCCGGGCTGGACGATGTTCATGATCAGTCACTTCCACTACGACCCGGTGTGGTGGAACACGCAGGGCGCCTATACCAGCGAGTGGCGGGAGGACCCGCCGGGCCGAGCACGGCAGACCAACGGCTTCGAACTGGTCCACGCGCATCTGGAAATGGCCCGCCGCGAACCTGAGTACAAATTCGTGCTGGCCGAAGTCGATTACCTCAAGCCGTACTGGGACACCCGCCCCGAGGACCGCGCCGACCTGCGCCGGTTCCTGGCCGAGGGCCGCGTCGAGGTGATGGGCGGCACCTACAACGAACCCAACACCAACCTGACCAGTCCGGAAACGACCATACGAAACCTGGTGCACGGCATAGGGTTTCAGCGTGACGTGCTGGGGGCTGACCCGGCCACCGCCTGGCAGCTCGACGTGTTCGGCCACGACCCGCAATTCCCGGGGATGGCCGCCGACGCCGGCTTGACGTCGAGTTCGTGGGCCCGAGGACCGCATCACCAATGGGGTCCCGCCCAGGGCGGCTCGGAGAGCGGCGGTGTCGACCGTATGCAGTTCTGCAGCGAGTTCGAGTGGATTTCGCCGTCCGGCCGCGGCCTGCTCACTCACTACATGCCGGCGCATTATTCGGCGGGCTGGTGGATGGACTCGTCGGCCTCGCTGACCGAGGCCGAGGACGCCACCTACACGCTGTTCGACCAGCTCAAGAAGGTTGCTCTGACCCGCAACGTGTTGCTGCCGGTCGGCACCGATTACACCCCGCCGAACAAGTGGGTCACCGCAATTCATCGCGACTGGGCTTCGCGCTACACCTGGCCGCGATTCGTGTGCGGGCTACCGCGGGAGTTCTTCGCCGCGGTACGCGCCGAACTGGCTGAGCGCGTTGGCGTACCGTCGCCGCAAACCCGCGACATGAACCCGATTTACACCGGTAAGGACGTGTCGTACATCGACACCAAACAAGCCAACCGGGCCGCGGAGAATGCTGTTTTGGACGCCGAGCGTTTCGCCGTATTCGCCGGGCTGCTGACTGGCGCCGAGTACCCGCAGGCAGCGCTGGCCAAAGCGTGGGTGCAGCTGGCCTATGGCGCGCACCACGACGCGATTACCGGCTCGGAGTCCGACCAGGTCTACCTGGACCTGTTGACCGGCTGGCGCGACGCGTGGGAGTTGGGGCGCGCGGCCCGCGACAACTCGTTGGCGCTGCTGTCGAGCGCCTTGAAGCGCCACGACGGCCCCCAGGACTCAGTGGTGGTATGGAACTCGTTGACCCACCAGCGCACCGACATCGTCACCGCCCGGCTCGACCCGCCGCTGGATGCAGGCGTGCGGGTGCTTGACCCCGATGGCGCCGAGTTGCCCGCACTCGTCGAGCACGACGGGCGGACGGTCACCTGGCTGGCGCGCGAGGTTCCGTCGCTGGGTTGGCGGGCCTACCGACTGGTCCCCGCCCCCGACCTGGCGGGCTGGGAGCCGGCGGCCGGCTTGGAGATTGCCAACGAGCACTACCGGTTGGCGGTCGATCCGGCGCGCGGTGGGGCGGTGTGGTCGCTGGTTCACAACGATCGCCAGCTGATCGCCGACGGCCGGGTGGGCAATGAGCTCGCCGTTTACGAGGAATACCCGGCGCACCCGACCCAGGGCGAGGGACCGTGGCACCTGCTGCCCAAGGGGCCGGTGGTCTGCTCCTCGGAATCGCCCGCTCAGGTGCAAGCCTTGCACGGCCCGCTTGGTCAGCGGCTGGTCGTGCATGGTCGGATCGGCACGTTGTTGCGCTACACCCAAACCCTCACCCTGTGGCGCGGCGTCGGGCGGGTGGACTGCCGCACCACCATCGACGAGTTCTCCGGCGAAGACCGCTTGGTGCGACTGCGCTGGCCGTGTCCGGTGCCGGGAGCCATGCCGGTCAGCGAGGTGGGTGACGCGGTCGTCGGACGTGGTTTCGCGTTGCTGCATGACGGACCTCAATCGGTGGATACCGCGCAGCACCTGTGGACGCTGGACAACCCGGCCTATAGCTGGTTCGGGCTGTCCTCGGCCGTGCGGGTGCGTCTCGGGAACGCCGTGCGCGCTGTGTCGGTGGCTGAGGTGGTGTCGCCGCAGGAGACGTTGTCCGGCCCGATGGCGCGCGACCTGATGGTCGCGCTGGTGCGCGCCGGCGTCACCGCCACCTGCAGCGGGGCCGACAAGCCGCGTTACGGCAACCTAGACGTCGACTCCAACTTGCCGGACATGCGGATCGCGCTGGGGGGGCCGACCCGCAATGCGTTCACCAAAGCCGTGCTGGCTGAGGCAGACCCGGCCTACACCGCCGAACTCGACCGGCAGCTGGCTAAGACGGGCCGGGCCAGGGTGTGGGTGCCGGCGGCCAAAAAATTCACGCCGTTGTCAGCGGGCTGGGTGCCGGGCGCCGACCTTCGTCATCCGCGCGCACTGCCGGTGCTGGTGATCGACGGCCGGAACGAGACAAGCCTGCGTACCGCGATCGCGTCGGTGGCCGACGACCTGGCTGACGCCGAGATCGTCGTCTCCCAGCAGCCGCCACCGGTAATGGAGCCCTTCGAAGCCCGCACAGTCGCGCTGCTCAACCGCGGGGTGCCGAGCTTCGCCGTCGACACCGAGGGCACCCTGCATACCGCGCTGATGCGGTCTTGCACCGGTTGGCCATCTGGTACCTGGATCGACGAGCCACGCCGCACCGCGCCCGACGGGTCGAACTTCCAACTCCAACACTGGACGCAGGTTTTCGACTACGCACTGGCCTGCGGCGATGGCGACTGGCGGAATGCGGAGATCCCGGCTCGCAGTGCGCAGTTCTCGCACCCGCTGATCGCCGTTCGGCCGCAACAACGGGCGGGCCGGCTGGACCCGGTCGGCTCGATGTTGCACGTCGAGCCCGCCGACTCGGTGTACCTCGGTGCGCTGAAGGCGGCCGGCAACCCGCTGACAGCCGGCAGTACCCAGCCGGTCGACCCCGGCGCGGTAGCGCTGCGTCTGGTGGAAACCACCGGTGCCGGCGCGCACGTCGCCATCGGCTCTGAGCTCGGCAAGGTACGCGTACTTCAGCTCGCCGACCTGCTGGAAAAGCCATACAAGCGCAAACGATCGCTCGACCTGCACGGCTATCAGGTAGCCACTGTGCTGGCCCGGTTCGATATGGCTCCTGGTATACGCGGGGCACTCGCCGACGCGACCCAACTTGCGCCGGAAGCCGAACCGGCCCAGCCGCTTTACGCGCGCTACTGGTTGCACAACCGCGGCCCTGCACCACTCGGCGGGCTGCCGGCCATTGCGCACCTACACCCGCAGCGGCTGACCGCTAAGCCGGGCAGTGAGGTGGTGTTGCGCCTCACCGCCGCCAGCGATTGCAGCGATTCCGCGCTGGACGGTGCGGTGGCGGTGGTTTGCCCGCACGGCTGGTCAGCTGCACCGGCCAAGCTGCCTTTCACGCTGGGCAGCGGTGGGCACCAGGAAGCCGACGTTGTGCTGGCAATTCCGGCCCGTGCCAAACCCGGGCTGTATCCGGTTCGGGCCCAGCTGCAAGTCACCGGCTCGTCCAACGGGGCACTGCCGGTCGCCTGGCGCCAGGTGGTCGAGGACGTGTGCGTCGTCGAGGTCGGTGCCACTGACGACACGGATCTGATTTATCTCGTCGACGGGCCCGCCGAGATCACGCTGGCCGCCGGCGATGCGGCCCGGCTGGCCGTCACGATCGGCACTCATGCCCGGGCAGACTTGGCGCTGGAGGCACACCTGATCAGCCCCTGGGGCACCTGGGAGTGGATCGGCCCGGCCGCGGTCGGTGCCGTGCTACCGGCCCGCGACAAGGTCGAGCTCGGCTTCGACGTGACCCCGCCGGCGTGGCTGGAACCCGGCCAGTGGTGGGCCCTGATCCGAGTCGGCTGCGCCGGCCGGTTGGTCTACTCGCCGGCGGTGAAGGTGACCGTGACATGAGCGTCCATCTGGTCGCAACCGTCGCCGGCACCCCGATTCCGGTCGATGAGGTCGACGCGGCCGAAGCGCGGCTGCGCAAGGGTCCACGGGCGGCCGCGTTGCCGGCCAGCGGCACCAGCGAGGGACGCCAGCTGCGGCGTTGGCTGACGCAACTGATCGTGACCAAGCGGGTGGTCGCCGCTGAGGCGGCCGCGCGCGGCCTGACCGCTGTGACCTCAGAGGCCGTCCCGGCCGAGGCCGAGCTGCTGCCCGACGCGACCGCCCGGCTCGAGATCGGCAGCGTAGCCGCGGCAGTGCTGGCGGACCCCTACGCGCGGGCACTGTTCGCCGATGTCACCGCCGCAGTCCAGGTCACTGACGACGACGTGGCCGATTACCACACCCGTAACCCGTTGCGGTTCGCCGCGCCGCGCCGCGGCCGGCACGGCTGGCGTGCCCCTTCACTCGTCGGGCCGCCGCTGGAGCAGGTGCGGTGCACGATCGCCGAGCATCTACGGGCCGCCGCCCGGCGACGTGCCTTCCGCCTGTGGCTGGACGAGCGCCGGGCCGCCCTGGTCGAGCTGGCCCCCGGCTACGAGCATCCCGGCGACCCGCGCCAACCCGACAACAGCCACCGGCACTGATGCTCACCCTCTGCCTGGACATCGGTGGCACCAAGATCGCCGCCGGCCTGGCCGATCCGGGTGGCGCTCTGGTGCACACCACCTTTCGCCGCACCCCGGCCGACACTTCCGCCGAAAAGGTCTGGGCCGCAGTGGCCGCGACGATCGCCGACGCGCTGCACGCGGCCGGTGGCGCGGTTCGTGCGGTCGGCATCGCCTCGGCCGGGCCGATCGACCTGGACAGCGGAAGCGTCAGCCCGATCAATATCCCGTCCTGGGGCGGCTTTCCGCTGCGCGACAGGGTCGCTGCCGCGGTGCCCGGTGTGCCGGTACATCTGGGTGGCGACGGCGTGTGCATGGCGCTCGGTGAGTACTGGCTTGGAGCAGGAAAGAGCGCCGGGCGGGGAGCGCGCTTCCTGCTGGGCATGGTGGTATCCACCGGCGTTGGCGGCGGACTGGTGCTCGACGGCGCCCCCTACGCCGGCCGCACCGGCAATGCCGGCCACGTGGGTCACGTGGTGGTCGAACAAAACGGCGAGCCGTGCACGTGCGGAGGCCGCGGTTGCGTGGAGACTGTCGCGGCCGGCCCGTGGATGGTTCGCTGGGCGCGGGCCAACGGTTGGTCCGCCCCACCTGGCGCCGGAGCCAAGGAGCTGGCGGATGCGGCCGCGGCAGGAGACGGGTTGGCGGTACGGGCATTTCGCAGGGGCGCCACCGCGCTGGCGGCGATGATCGCCTCGGTGGCCGCGGTCTGCGACCTGGATCTGGTCGTCATCGGCGGAGGAGTCGCCAAATCCGGTCGTCTGCTCTTTGATCCGCTACGCGCGGAGTTGGCCGGATACGCCCGGCTCGACTTCCTTGCCGGGTTGCGCGTCGTCCCTGCCGAACTCGGCGGCGAGGCCGGGTTGGTCGGCGCGGCCAGGCTCGCGGGAATTGAGCGGGCAGGGTGAGAATTGGCCGCCTTCGAGTAGCAACGCGTTGACTGTCGCTAGGAGCTTCCTACGTGATGCTTTTGCAACCGTTCCTAAATTACTGATCAGGAGTGCATCCTGTGCGGCCCGAACGGTGTTGGCCGCTGGCGGTGGGTGTTATCTGGTGGACCGGCACGCCTGCGGCGTCGATCGGGCAGTCGCCGACATCTTTTTTCGATACCGCCGTCGCCGCCACCTGAGCCTGGCCGTTTTGGCTGATTGCGCAGCCCACGCTATTCTGGTTGCCGATCCACCGAAGACCGTCGGTCACCGAGAAATCGGTTGAAGGTCCGGGAACGTCCCGGCGGCCCACGCAGGAGGACGAGGCATCAACGTCGGCGTACGCCGACGCACTTCAACGCCCCGGCCGCTTCCTGCGCCGGGGCGTTCGTCGTTCTCTGGTGATCGCAGACGACAAGTCACACAAAGTTTTTTTACCGAACGACTTTTCACCGCACTTCCACCGAGGAGGTATGCATGGCCAGGGCTGACAAGTCCACCGTCGTTGCAGACATCACTGAGCAGTTCAACTCCGCGAACGCGACCTTGATCACCGAATACCGCGGTTTGACGGTGGCGAACTTGGCCGAATTGCGCCGGTCGCTGGCGGGGTCGGCCACCTACTCGGTGGCCAAGAACACGCTGATCAAGCGGGCTGCCGCGGAAGCTGGTGTCGAGGGCCTCGATGAGCTGTTCGCCGGCCCGACGGCGATCGCGTTCGTCACCGGTGAGCCGGTGGACGCCGCCAAGGCCATCAAGACCTTCGCCAAGGAGCACAAGGCGCTGGTCATCAAGGGCGGCTACATGGACGGCAACGCGCTGAGCGTTGCCGAAGTCGAGCGCATCGCCGACTTGGAGTCCCGCGAGGTGTTGCTGGCCAAACTGGCCGGCGCGATGAAGGGCAACCTCGCCAAGGCGGCCAGCCTGTTCAACGCGCCCGCCTCGCAGTTCGCGCGCCTGGCGGCCGCACTACAGGAAAAGAAAGCCGCAGAGGCGCCCGCTTCGGCAGCGCCTGCCGAGACACCGGCAGCAGCCGAGTAACCCCAACCCAAAACCAGGAAGGACCCACACCATGGCAAAGATTTCTACCGACGACCTGCTTGACGTGTTCAAGGAGATGACCCTGTTGGAGCTCTCGGACTTCGTCAAGAAGTTCGAGGAGACCTTCGAGGTCACCGCGGCCGCGCCGGTCGCCATCGCCGCCGCTGGGGCAGCCCCGGCCGGCGCCGCCGCTGAGGCCGCCGAGGAGCAGTCCGAGTTCGACGTCATCCTCGAGGCCGCCGGCGAGAAGAAGATCGGCGTCATCAAGGTTGTCCGCGAGATCGTCTCCGGCCTGGGCCTCAAGGAGGCCAAGGACCTGGTCGACGGCGCACCCAAGCCGCTGCTGGAGAAGGTCGCCAAGGAGGCCGCCGACGAGGCCAGGGCCAAGCTCGAGGCCGCCGGCGCAAGCGTCACGGTCAAGTAGATCGATTCGCAACAGCCCCCGGGAGCAGGTGCCGGGGGCTGTTGCGTACTCAGACCGCGCTGGATGCCGACTGCTGCGATTCTCTTATCCGATCGGGTGAATCGCCCAGAGCGATAAGCAGGTTCGTGGTCATCGCGGCAAGCACCGGTTCGACGGCCACCCCCTGGGCGCCGAAGAAGCCGGCCAGTTCGAGCATCACGAAGCCGTGTCTCAACGCCCAGAACTGGGCCGCCGTGGCCACTACGGTGGCGTCATCATCTGCAGAACCCGCAGCGCCGAGCCGGCCTGCCAGCATGCAGCGGTGCACCGCGCGCACCACGTGCGCAAAGCTGGGGTGGCGCCGTTCGATCTCGGCGACCGTCTGTTTCAGGACGTTGTGCGTGGGTGCGTTGATGCCGTGCGCGCTGGTGCTGCCGAACATCAGGCGATACATATGTGGCCGCTCGATGGCGTAGCGCCGGTAGGCGCCACCGACAGCCATTAAGTCGGCGACCGGGTCGTCGGTCAGCGGCACCGTCAGCGCTGCGTCGAACTGCCGCAACCCTTCCTCGGCGACCGCGGCGATCAGCGCGCGCATCCCGCCGAAATGGGTGTAAACAGCCATCGTCGAGGTCCCGGCGGCGCCGGCCACCTTGCGGGTCTGCAGGGCATCGGGGCCATGTTCGTCGAGCAGGCCGACGGCGGCGTGCAGCATCTCATCGCGAACACTGCGCTGAGTCTCTGAAGTCATGTCTCCAACCATTTCCAACCGGCTACCAACCAGCCCCAAACAGGCCCCAAACAGGCATTGCCATCTTCTCATCGAGGGCGTACGTTTCCTATAACGATGAAATATCAATGTTATAGGAGCTCGGAATGACTTCCACGCAAACCGCCGAATCCCAGAACCCGTATCTCAGCGGCTTCCTGGCGCCGGTTGGCACCGAGGTGACCGCGACCGATCTGCAGGTCACCGGAAACATTCCCGAGCACCTCGACGGACGCTATCTGCGCAACGGCCCCAACCCGGCCGCAGAGGTCGACCCGGAGACCTATCACTGGTTCACCGGCGACGGCATGGTGCACGGGGTTGCACTGCGCGACGGGAAAGCCTGCTGGTATCGCAATCGCTGGGTCCGCAACCCGGCGATATGTGCCACCCTCGGCGAACCGGCGCCCGGCCGGATCGACCCGCGGGCGGGCATGCTGGGCGTGGGCGCCAACACCAACGTGTTGACCCACGCCGGAAAGACCCTGGCGCTCATGGAAGCCGGAGTTGCCAACTACGAACTGACCGACGAGCTGGACACCGTCGGGACATGCGACTTTGACGGCACCCTGTCCGGCGGCTACACCGCCCATCCGCACCGTGATCCCCGAACCGGTGAACTGCACGCGGTGTCCTACTCGTTCGCCCGCGGACGAACCGTGCAGTACTCGGTCATCGACACCGCCGGCCGCGCTCGCCGCACCGTCGACATCGAGGTGTCGGGGTCGCCGATGATGCACGACTTCTCGCTCACTGACAAATACGTGGTGATCTACGACCTGCCGGTGACATTCGATCCGGGGCAGGTGCTACCCGCATCCATGCCGCGGTGGCTGCGACTGCCCGCGCGGTTGGTGGTGCAGTCCGTGATCGGACGTATCCGAATCCCCAGCCCAATAGTCGCGATGACCAACCGCGACGAGGGTCGTTCAGCTGGGATGCCGTATGCCTGGAACCCGCACTATCCGGCCCGCATCGGAGTCATGCCTCGCGAGGGCGGTAACAAGGACGTGCGGTGGTTCGAGATCGAACCCTGCTACGTCTACCACCCGCTCAACGCGTACTCGGAAATCCGTGACGGGGACGAGGTGCTGGTGCTCGACGTGGTGCGCTACTCCCGGATGTTCGACCGTGACCGGCGCGGCCCGGGGGACACCCTGCCCACGCTGGACCGCTGGACCGTCAACCTGGCGACCGGTGCGGTGACCACTGAATGCCGCGATGACCGCTCGCAGGAGTTTCCCCGAATCAACGAGACTCTGTTGGGCGGCCGGCACCGGTTCGGCTACACCGTCGGCATCAACGGGGGGTTTCTCGCCGGATCGGAAATGTCGTCTGCGCTGTACAAGCACGACTATGCGACCGGGTCCAGCGCGGCCGCCGTGCTCGATTCGGATCTGCTCCTCGGCGAGATGTCGTTCGTGCCCAACCCCTTGGAAAACGGTCAAGCCGACTCCGGAAACAACCCCGAAGACGACGGCATCCTGATGGGCTACGGCTATCATCGCGGCCATGACGAAGGCCAATTACTGTTGCTGGATGCCCAGACGCTCGAGTCGATAGCAACCGTGCACTTGCCGCAGCGGGTACCGATGGGCTTCCACGGCAACTGGGCGTCGAATGTCTGAGACCGGCTAACGCCGTCGCTCGGTGAACCGCTGACCCGCCCTTGCCGTACTGAGTCTCAGGTCGACCAATTTTTCCATGCGGTGCTGTGCAACCATGACGTGGCACCGCAGGCATGGGCTACAGTGACTCATGCCACATAAAGTGGCAGGTGGCGGGCACGGGTGATGACGGAAGGATTCCTATGGGCGTCGCTATCGAGGTGAACGGACTAACGAAGTCATTCGGAGCCTCGAGGATCTGGGAAGACGTGACGTTGGAAATCCCAGCGGGCGAGGTCAGCGTGCTGCTGGGCCCGTCGGGTACCGGCAAATCGGTGTTCCTGAAGTCCCTCATCGGTCTGCTGCGGCCGGAACGCGGCTCGATCCTCATCGACGGCACCGACATCATCGAATGCTCGGCCAAGGAGCTTTACGAGATCCGCACGCTGTTCGGCGTGCTGTTCCAGGACGGCGCGCTGTTCGGTTCGATGAACCTCTACGACAACACCGCTTTCCCGCTACGTGAGCACACCAAGAAAAAGGAAAGCGAGATCCGTGACATCGTCATGGAGAAGCTGATCTTGGTCGGCCTCGGTGGTGACGAGAAGAAGTTCCCTGGCGAGATCTCTGGTGGTATGCGCAAGCGTGCCGGCCTGGCTCGGGCCCTGGTTCTCGACCCGCAGATCATTCTGTGCGATGAGCCCGACTCGGGTCTGGACCCGGTCCGTACCGCCTACCTGAGCCAGCTGATCCTCGACATCAACGCCCAGATCGACGCGACCATCCTGATCGTGACGCACAACATCAGCGTCGCCCGCACCGTGCCGGACAACATAGGCATGTTGTTCCGCAAGCATCTGGTGATGTTCGGCCCCCGTGAGGTGCTGCTGACCAGCGATGAGCCGGTGGTGCGGCAGTTCCTCAACGGCCGCCGGATCGGGCCGATCGGCATGTCCGAAGAAAAGGACGAGGCGACCATGGCCGAAGAGCAGGCCATGGTGGACGCGGGTCACCACTCCGGCGGTACCGAGGAAATCGAGGGCGTGCCACCGCAGATCCTCGCGACGCCGGGGATGCCGGAGCGCAAAGCGGTCGCTCGGCGCCAGGCCCGGGTGCGTGAGATGTTGCACACACTGCCAAAGGATGCCCAGGCGGCAATCCTCGACGATCTCGAGGGCACCCATAGGTTGAAAGCGCACGAGTTCGGCGGCTAGCGCGCCAAACGTCGACCCACTTCCCCGATACGCACGGTTTGCCGGGGCCGTAACTTTGTGCGCGCAAGAAGCGGTGACCCGGGGTTTTCTCGATAACTTGGCGTAACTCGCCGCCCTGCCCTCTTGACGACAGGGGCGTAAACGGGTCAATCTGTTGGGCAGCATGTGTCCCGGGAAAGTCGAGATGCCAGCCAGCGCCGATCTCCCTGGGCAGCAGGTAGTTATGGCTAGTTGAGGAATGCGCAGTCCTGCGCTATTGTTGGACGTTGCGCTGGCTGCTTCCTGCCCACCTCACCCGCCACTTGACAACGTGGTCTTAGCCTGAGCCCCTCACGGGGCTCAGCTATCTAGTTGCGTGCGTGAGATTCGGACAGATCGTTCGCCAGCCTAGCCGACCCAATTATCGCGGCTAACAGGCCCGGTGGCCGCCGGATCTCGTGAGTCGCAGGTGCTGGAAGGATGCATCTTGGCAGATTTCCGCCAGAGCAAGACGGATCATTCAAGTTCTACCGAAAGTCACAATCACCCGCAGAGTTCCGCTAACAACTCCGTGCCCGGAGCCCCAAACCGAATTTCTTTCGCCAAACTCCGCGAACCGCTCGAGGTTCCGGGGCTTCTTGACGTACAAACCGACTCGTTCGAATGGTTGATCGGCTCGCCGCGTTGGCGCGAGATCGCTGCCGGCCGCGGAGACGTCAAGCCGGTAGGCGGCCTCGAAGAGGTGCTCTACGAGCTGTCGCCGATCGAGGACTTCTCGGGCTCGATGTCGCTGTCTTTCTCCGATCCCCGTTTTGACGAAGTCAAGGCGCCGGTCGACGAGTGCAAAGACAAGGACATGACGTACGCGGCCCCGCTGTTCGTCACGGCCGAGTTCATCAACAACAACACCGGTGAGATCAAGAGCCAGACGGTGTTCATGGGTGACTTCCCGATGATGACCGAGAAGGGCACGTTCATCATCAATGGGACCGAGCGCGTGGTGGTCAGCCAGCTGGTGCGGTCGCCCGGTGTGTACTTCGACGAGACCATCGATAAGTCCACCGAGAAGATGCTGCACAGCGTCAAGGTGATCCCAAGCCGCGGTGCTTGGCTGGAGTTCGACGTCGACAAGCGCGACACCGTCGGTGTGCGCATCGACCGCAAGCGTCGGCAGCCGGTCACCGTCCTGCTCAAGGCGTTGGGCTGGACAAACGAGCAGATTACCGAGCGGTTCGGTTTCTCTGAGATCATGATGTCGACGCTGGAGAAGGACAACACCGCCGGCACCGACGAGGCGCTGCTGGACATCTACCGCAAGCTGCGTCCGGGCGAGCCGCCCACCAAAGAGTCTGCGCAGACCCTGTTGGAGAACCTGTTCTTCAAGGAGAAGCGTTACGACCTGGCCAGGGTTGGTCGCTACAAGGTCAACAAGAAGCTCGGGTTGCACGTCGGTGAGCCGATCACGTCGTCGACGCTGGCCGAAGAAGACGTCGTCGCCACCATCGAATACCTGGTGCGCCTGCACGAGGGCCAGTCCATGATGACTGTTCCCGGTGGCGTCGAGGTGCCGGTGGAGACCGACGACATCGATCACTTCGGCAACCGCCGGCTGCGCACCGTGGGCGAGCTGATCCAGAACCAGATCCGGGTCGGGATGTCCAGGATGGAGAGGGTTGTCCGGGAGCGGATGACCACTCAGGACGTCGAGGCCATCACGCCGCAGACGCTGATCAACATCCGGCCGGTGGTCGCCGCCATCAAGGAGTTCTTCGGCACCAGCCAGCTGTCCCAGTTCATGGACCAGAACAACCCGTTGTCGGGCCTCACCCACAAGCGCCGGCTGTCGGCGCTGGGGCCCGGCGGTCTGTCGCGTGAGCGCGCCGGGCTGGAGGTCCGCGACGTGCACCCGTCGCACTACGGCCGGATGTGCCCGATCGAGACCCCGGAGGGTCCGAACATCGGTCTGATCGGCTCGCTTTCGGTGTACGCGCGAGTCAACCCGTTCGGGTTCATCGAGACGCCGTACCGCAAGGTGGTCGACGGTGTGGTCACCGACGAGATCGAATACCTGACCGCCGACGAGGAGGACCGCCACGTCGTCGCGCAGGCCAACTCGCCGATCGACGACAAAGGCCGGTTCATCGAGACGCGCGTCCTGGTCCGCCGCAAGGCGGGCGAGGTGGAGTACGTGCCCTCGTCCGAGGTGGACTACATGGACGTCTCGCCGCGCCAGATGGTGTCGGTGGCCACGGCCATGATCCCGTTCCTCGAGCACGACGACGCCAACCGTGCCCTGATGGGCGCCAACATGCAGCGCCAGGCGGTTCCGCTGGTGCGCAGTGAGGCGCCGCTGGTGGGCACCGGCATGGAGCTGCGCGCGGCGATCGACGCCGGCGACGTGGTGACTGCCGAGAAGGCCGGGGTGATCGAGGAGGTATCCGCCGACTACATCACCGTGATGGCCGACGACGGCACCCGGCACACCTACCGGATGCGCAAGTTCGCCCGCTCTAACCACGGCACCTGTGCCAACCAGTCACCGATCGTGGACGCCGGAGACCGGGTCGAGGCCGGCCAGGTCATCGCCGACGGTCCTTGCACCGAGAACGGCGAGATGGCGTTGGGCAAGAACCTGCTGGTGGCGATCATGCCGTGGGAAGGCCACAACTACGAAGACGCCATCATCCTCTCCAACCGCCTGGTCGAAGAGGACGTGCTCACCTCGATCCACATCGAGGAGCATGAGATCGATGCCCGCGACACCAAGCTGGGCGCCGAGGAGATTACCCGGGACATCCCGAACGTCTCCGACGAGGTGCTCGCCGACCTGGACGAACGCGGCATTGTGCGCATCGGCGCCGAGGTTCGTGACGGCGACATCCTGGTCGGCAAGGTCACCCCGAAGGGGGAGACGGAGCTGACGCCGGAAGAACGGCTGCTGCGTGCGATCTTCGGTGAGAAGGCCCGCGAGGTCCGTGACACCTCGCTGAAGGTGCCGCACGGCGAATCCGGCAAGGTGATCGGCATTCGGGTGTTCTCCCGCGAGGACGACGACGAACTGCCGGCCGGTGTCAACGAACTGGTCCGCGTCTACGTGGCCCAGAAGCGCAAGATCTCCGACGGCGACAAGCTGGCCGGCCGGCACGGCAACAAGGGCGTCATCGGCAAGATCCTGGCGGCCGAGGACATGCCGTTCCTCCCGGACGGCACTCCCGTGGACATCATCTTGAACACCCACGGTGTGCCGCGACGGATGAACATCGGCCAGATCCTGGAAACTCACCTGGGCTGGGTGGCCAAGTCCGGCTGGAAGATCGACGTGGCCGGCGGGACGCCGGACTGGGCGGCCAACCTGCCGGAAGACCTGCTGCATGCAGAGGCGGACGCCATCGTGTCGACGCCGGTGTTCGACGGTGCCAAGGAAGAGGAGCTGCAGGGTCTGCTTTCCTGCACGCTGCCCAACCGTGACGGTGACGTGATGGTGAATAGCGACGGCAAGGCGGTGCTGTTCGACGGCCGTAGTGGCGAGCCGTTCCCGTATCCGGTGACCGTTGGCTACATGTACATCATGAAGCTGCATCACCTGGTGGACGACAAGATCCACGCCCGCTCCACCGGCCCCTACTCGATGATCACGCAGCAGCCGCTGGGTGGTAAGGCGCAGTTCGGTGGCCAGCGGTTCGGGGAGATGGAGTGCTGGGCCATGCAGGCCTACGGCGCCGCATACACCCTGCAGGAGCTGTTGACCATCAAGTCCGACGACACCGTCGGCCGGGTCAAGGTTTACGAGGCGATCGTCAAGGGCGAGAACATCCCGGAGCCGGGTATCCCCGAGTCGTTCAAGGTGCTGCTCAAGGAGCTGCAGTCGCTGTGCCTCAACGTTGAGGTGCTGTCGTCGGATGGCGCGGCGATCGAGCTGCGCGAAGGCGAGGACGAAGACCTTGAGCGGGCCGCGGCGAACCTGGGAATCAACTTGTCTCGCAACGAATCCGCGTCTGTTGAGGACTTGGCCTAGCGACTAGCGTTTGCGCGAGTCGCCATTGAACACAGTGTTACTACACCCGCAAGGGGAAAGGAAGTTACGTGCTCGACGTCAACTTCTTCGATGAACTCCGCATTGGCCTGGCTACTGCGGAGGACATCAGGCAATGGTCTTACGGCGAGGTCAAGAAGCCGGAGACGATCAACTACCGCACGCTGAAGCCCGAGAAGGACGGCCTGTTCTGCGAGAAGATCTTCGGACCGACTCGCGACTGGGAGTGCTACTGCGGCAAGTACAAGCGCGTGCGCTTCAAGGGCATCATCTGTGAACGATGTGGCGTCGAGGTGACTCGTGCCAAGGTCCGTCGCGAGCGGATGGGGCACATCGAGCTCGCGGCACCGGTCACGCACATCTGGTACTTCAAGGGTGTGCCGAGTCGGCTTGGCTACCTGCTGGATCTGGCCCCCAAGGATCTCGAGAAGATCATCTACTTCGCCGCGTATGTGATTACCGCGGTCGACGACGAGATGCGGCACAACGAGCTTTCGACGCTCGAGGCCGAAATGGTGGTGGAGCGCAAAGGTGTTGAGGATCAGCGCGACGCCGAACTGGAGGCCCGTGCGCAGAAGCTGGAGGCCGACCTGGCCGAGCTGGAGGCCGAAGGCGCGAAAGCCGACGCCCGGCGCAAAGTTCGGGACGGCGGCGAGCGGGAGATGCGTCAGCTCCGCGACCGCGCCCAGCGTGAGCTGGACCGGCTGGAGGACATCTGGAGCACCTTCACCAAGCTGGCTCCCAAGCAGCTGATCGTCGACGAGAACCTCTACCGCGAAATCGTCGACCGCTACGGCGAGTACTTCACCGGCGCCATGGGTGCGGAGTCGATTCAGAAGCTGATCGAGAACTTCGACATCGACGCCGAGGCCGAGATACTGCGTGACGTCATCCGAAACGGCAAGGGGCAGAAGAAGCTTCGTGCGCTGAAGCGACTGAAGGTGGTCGCTGCTTTCCAGCAGTCGGGCAACTCGCCGATGGGCATGGTGCTGGACGCCGTCCCGGTTATCCCACCGGAGCTGCGGCCGATGGTGCAGCTCGACGGTGGCCGGTTCGCCACCAGTGACCTCAACGACCTCTACCGCCGGGTGATCAACCGCAACAACCGGCTCAAGCGGCTCATCGATCTGGGCGCTCCCGAGATCATCGTCAACAACGAGAAGCGGATGCTGCAAGAGTCCGTGGACGCGCTGTTCGACAACGGTCGTCGGGGCCGGCCCGTTACCGGGCCGGGCAACCGTCCGCTCAAGTCGCTGTCGGATCTGCTCAAGGGCAAGCAGGGCCGGTTCCGCCAGAACCTGCTGGGTAAGCGCGTCGACTACTCGGGGCGTTCGGTCATCGTGGTCGGCCCGCAGCTCAAGCTGCACCAGTGCGGTCTGCCCAAGCTGATGGCGCTCGAGCTGTTCAAGCCTTTCGTGATGAAGCGGCTCGTCGACCTCAACCACGCGCAAAACATCAAGAGCGCCAAGCGAATGGTGGAGCGTCAGCGTCCTCAGGTGTGGGATGTGCTCGAAGAGGTCATCGCCGAGCACCCGGTGCTGCTGAACCGCGCACCTACCCTGCACCGGTTGGGCATTCAGGCTTTCGAGCCAATGCTGGTGGAAGGTAAGGCTATTCAGCTGCACCCGTTGGTGTGTGAGGCGTTCAACGCCGACTTCGACGGTGACCAGATGGCGGTGCACCTGCCGCTGAGTGCTGAGGCGCAGGCTGAGGCCCGCATTCTGATGCTGTCGTCCAACAACATCCTGTCGCCCGCGTCCGGCCGCCCACTGGCTATGCCGCGATTGGACATGGTGACCGGGCTGTACTTCCTGACCACCGAGGTCGACGACGACACCGGCGAATACCGGCCGGCTGCCGAGGATCGTCCGGAGACGGGCGTGTACTCCTCGCCGGCCGAAGCGATCATGGCGGCTGACCGCGGTGTGCTCTCGGTACGGGCCAAGATCAAGGTGCGGCTGACCCAGCTGCGTCCACCCGCCGAGATCGAGAGCGAGCGGTTCGGCGAGAACGGTTGGCAGCCGGGCGATTCGTGGATGGCCGAGACGACGCTGGGCCGGGTGTTGTTCAACGAGCTGCTGCCGTTGGGCTATCCATTCGTCAACAAGCAGATGCACAAGAAGGTGCAGGCTGCGATCATCAACGATCTGGCTGAGCGCTACCCGATGATCGTGGTCGCACAGACCGTCGACAAGCTCAAGGACACCGGCTTCTACTGGGCGACCCGAAGCGGCGTCACTGTCTCGATGGCTGACGTGTTGGTTCCGCCGCGAAAGAAGGAGATCCTCGACTTCTACGAAGATCGAGCCGACAAGGTCGAAAAGCAGTTCCAGCGTGGCGCTTTGAACCACGACGAGCGCAACGAGGCACTCGTGGAGATCTGGAAGGAAGCCACCGACGAGGTTGGTAAGGCGCTGCGGGAGCACTACCCCAGCGACAACCCGATCATCACGATCGTCGATTCGGGTGCGACGGGTAACTTCACCCAGACCCGAACACTGGCTGGCATGAAGGGTCTGGTGACCAACCCCAAGGGTGAGTTCATCCCGCGGCCGGTCAAGTCGTCGTTCCGCGAAGGCCTGACCGTGCTGGAGTACTTCATCAACACCCACGGCGCTCGAAAGGGTCTGGCGGACACCGCATTGCGTACCGCCGACTCGGGGTACCTAACCCGTCGTCTGGTGGACGTGTCGCAGGACGTCATCGTCCGCGAGCACGACTGCCAGACCGAGCGTGGCATCATCGTCGAGCTGGCCGAACGCCAGCCTGACGGCACGCTGATCCGCGACCCGTACATCGAGACATCGGCGTACGCGCGGACTCTGGGCGCCGACGCGGTCGACGAGGCCGGCAACGTCGTCGTCGCGCGTGGTGAAGACCTCGGTGACCCGTCGATCGACGCCTTGCTGGCTGCGGGCATCACGCAGATCAAGGTGCGCTCAGTGCTCACATGCACCACCGGCACCGGTGTCTGCGCGACCTGCTACGGCCGCTCCATGGCCACCGGCAAGCTGGTCGACATCGGCGAAGCAGTAGGTATCGTTGCGGCCCAGTCCATCGGTGAGCCCGGCACGCAGCTGACCATGCGGACCTTCCACCAGGGTGGCGTCGGTGAGGACATCACCGGCGGTCTGCCACGTGTGCAGGAGCTGTTCGAGGCCCGGGTGCCGCGTGGCAAGGCGCCGATCGCCGACGTCACCGGGCGGGTTCGTCTCGAAGAGGGCGAGCGCTTCTACAAGATCACCGTCGTTCCCGACGACGGGGGCGAGGAAGTGGTCTACGACAAGCTCTCCAAGCGGCAACGGCTGCGGGTGTTCAAGCACGACGACGGTTCCGAGCGGGTGCTCTCCGACGGTGACCACGTCGAGGTGGGCCAGCAGCTGATGGAAGGCTCCGCCGACCCGCACGAGGTGCTGCGGGTGCAAGGCCCCCGCCAGGTGCAGATCCACCTGGTCCGGGAGACCCAGGAGGTCTACCGCGCTCAGGGCGTGTCGATCCACGACAAGCACATCGAGGTGATCGTCCGGCAGATGCTGCGCCGGGTGACCATCATCGATTCGGGCTCAACGGAGTTCTTGCCCGGCTCGCTGATCGACCGTGCCGAGTTCGAGGCAGCGAACCGCCGGGTGGTGGCCGAGGGCGGCGAGCCCGCAGCCGGCCGTCCGGTGCTGATGGGTATCACGAAGGCGTCGCTGGCCACCGACTCGTGGCTGTCGGCGGCGTCGTTCCAGGAGACCACGCGAGTGCTGACCGATGCGGCGATCAACTGCCGCAGCGACAAGCTGCAAGGTCTGAAGGAGAACGTGATCATCGGCAAGCTGATCCCGGCCGGTACCGGGATCAACCGCTATCGCAACATCCAGGTGCAGCCCACCGAGGAGGCCCGCGCCGCGGCGTACACGATCCCGTCCTACGAGGATCAGTACTACAGCCCGGACTTCGGCCAAGCCACCGGTGCTGCAGTTCCGCTGGACGACTACGGCTACAGCGACTACCGCTAGTCAGTCAGGAAATGAGCCCTCGCCTCGTGCGGGGGCTCATTTCTATGCCGAGCAGACGCAGAGTCGCACGCTGTGGGCTCCCGCAGTGCGATTCTCCGTCTGCTCGCCGCACTAAACTCGACCACGTGCTCATCGGTTCGCATGTCAGCCCACAGGATCCACTGGCCGCAGCGGAGGCCGAGGGCGCTGACGTAGTGCAGATTTTCCTCGGCAACCCGCAGAGCTGGAAGGCGCCTAAGCCACGCGAGGACGCCGCTGTGCTCAAAGCCGCCGCCCTGCCCATTTACGTCCACTCGCCCTACCTGATCAACGTCGCGTCGGCGAACAATCGGGTGCGGATTCCGTCGCGCAAGATCCTGCAGCAGACGTGTGATGCGGCGGCCGACATCGGCGCTGCCGCGGTGATCGTGCACGGGGGCCACGTCGCCGACGACAACGACCTCGGCGAGGGTTTCCAGCGCTGGCGCAAAGCGCTCGACCAACTGGAGACCCAGGTTCCGGTGTACCTAGAGAACACGGCGGGCGGCGATCACGCGATGGCCCGCCACTTCGATACCATCGCCCGGCTCTGGGATGTCATCGGCGACGCCGGAATTGGCTTCTGTCTGGACACCTGCCACGCATGGGCGGCAGGAGAGGCGCTGGTCCATGCCGTAGATCGCATCAAGGCCATCACCGGCCGGATCGACCTGGTGCACTGCAACGATTCGAAGGACGAAGCGGGCTCGGGTCGCGACCGTCACGCCAACCTCGGCAGCGGACAGATCGATACCGAGTTGCTGGTAGCGGCAGTCAAAGCCGCGGACGCGCCGGTTATCTGCGAAACCGCCGACCAGGGCCGTAAAGACGACATCGCGTTCCTTCGAGAAAAGACCAGCGGCTGACGTCAGAACCGTGTGCCGGGCCTACCGTTGACACCGTTCTGGGTCGAGTCGCCCCGCCTGTTCGGTAGTCCTCATGAGCGCGGGTTTTGGGAATTCTTCGCCGCACATCAACATGGGCGTTACACCTCTTGTGCGATTGTCGGAAAACTGTAATATTGGTGGCATGTCAGATACCCATGTCGTCACCAACCAGGTCCCCGATCTGGAGGACTACAACCCCGCGACGTCTCCGGTACTCGTCGAGGCCCTGATCCGCGAGGGCGGGCAATGGGGCCTGGATGAGGTGAACGAGGTTGGGGCGATTTCGGCCAGCCGCGAAGCCTGGCGGTGGGGTGAGCTCGCCGACCGCAACCGGCCCATCCTGCATACCCACGACCGGTACGGGCACCGGGTGGACGAGGTGCAGTACGACCCGGCCTACCACGAGCTGATGCGCACGGCGATCGCCCACGGCATGCACGCCGCACCGTGGGCCGACGAGCGGCCGGGCGCGCACGTGGTGCGGGCCGCCAAGACCTCGGCATGGACGGTCGAGCCGGGCCACGTCTGCCCGATCTCGATGACATACGCCGTCGTGCCGGCGCTGCGGTTCAATCCTGAGTTGGCAGCCGTCTATGAGCCATTGCTGACCAGTCGCGAGTACGACCCGGAACTCAAGCTGGCCACCACCAAAGCCGGTATCACCGCGGGCATGTCGATGACGGAGAAGCAGGGAGGATCCGATGTGCGCGCAGGCACCACCCAGGCGACCCCGAACGCCGACGGCACTTACAGCCTGACCGGTCACAAGTGGTTCACTTCGGCGCCGATGTGTGACATCTTCCTAGTGCTCGCGCAGGCGCCGGGCGGGCTTTCGTGCTTCTTGCTGCCGCGGCTGCTCCCAGACGGCACCCGCAACCGGATGTTCCTGCAACGGCTCAAGGACAAGCTCGGCAACCACGCCAACGCCTCGAGTGAGGTCGAATACGACGGGGCCACCGCGTGGTTGGTGGGTGAGGAGGGCCGGGGTGTCCCAACGATCATCGAGATGGTCAACCTCACCAGGCTGGACTGCGCCCTTGGCAGCGCGACCAGCATGCGCACCGGCCTGATCCGCGCGATCCACCACGCCCAGCACCGAAAGGCGTTCGGCGCCTATCTGATTGACCAACCGCTCATGCGTAACGTACTGGCGGACCTGGCGGTAGAGGCAGAGGCCGCCACGATGGTCGCCATGCGGATGGCCGGTGCCACCGACAGCGCGGTGCGCGGAGACCAAACAGCGGCACTGCTGCGCCGCATTGGCCTGGCGGCCAGCAAGTACTGGGTCTGCAAGCGCGCCACCCCGCATGCCGCCGAAGCGCTGGAATGCCTGGGCGGCAACGGCTATGTGGAGGAATCCGGGATGCCGCGGCTGTACCGCGAGGCACCGTTGATGGGCATCTGGGAGGGTTCGGGCAATGTCAGTGCGCTGGATACGTTGCGCGCCATGGCAACGCGTCCCGAGTGCGTCGAGGTGCTGTTCGCCGAGCTGGGCGAGAGCGCGGGTCACGATCCCCGGCTGGACAGCCACGTCGAGAAGCTGGGTCCGCAGCTGGCCGACCTTGACACCATCCAGTACCGCGCCCGCAAGGTCGCCGAGGACATCTGCCTGGCGCTGCAGGGATCGCTGCTGGTTCGCTACGGCCATCCCGCCGTCGCCGAGGCGTTTCTCGCCACCCGGCTCGGTGGCCAGTGGGGCGGGGCGTTCGGCACCATGCCGGCCGGGCTGGATCTCGCACCCATTCTCGAGCGAGCCCTGGTAAAGGCCTGAGTCCCACGGTGACTCACGCGATCAGGCCAGTCGACTTCGACAACCTGAAAACGATGACCTATGAAGTCACCGACCGGGTTGCGCGGATCACCTTCAACCGGCCGGAGAAGGGCAACGCGATCGTAGCGGACACTCCGCTGGAGCTCTCGGCCTTGGTGGAGCGAGCCGACCTTGACCCTGATGTGCACGTCATTCTGGTGTCCGGTCGCGGCGAGGGCTTCTGCGCGGGCTTCGATCTGTCTGCCTACGCCGACCGCACCGGCTCGGTCGGCGACGCGGGCCTTAAAGGCGCCTACCAGGGCACGGTGCTGGACGGTAAGACTCAGGGCATCAACCACCTGCCCAATCAGCCGTGGGACCCGGTGATCGACTACCAGATGATGAGCCGGTTCGTGCGCGGGTTCTCCAGCCTGATGCACGCCGACAAGCCGACAGTGGTCAAGATCCACGGTTACTGCGTGGCCGGCGGTACCGACATCGCGCTACACGCCGACCAGGTGATCGCTGCCGCCGATGCCAAAATCGGCTACCCGCCGACGCGGGTGTGGGGCGTTCCGGCGGCAGGTTTGTGGGCGCATCGGCTTGGCGACCAACGTGCCAAGCGCCTGCTGCTCACTGGCGATAGCATCACCGGCGCGCAAGCCGCCGAATGGGGCCTTGCCGTCGAGGCTCCGGACCCGAAAGACCTCGATGAGCGCACCGAGCGACTGGTCCAGCGGATCGCGGCGGTGCCGGTCAATCAGCTGATCATGGTCAAGCTCGCGCTCAATTCCGCTCTGCTGCAACAGGGTGTAGCCACCAGCAGGATGGTCAGCACCGTGTTCGACGGTGTTGCCCGGCACACGCCCGAGGGGCACGCCTTTGTCGCGGACTCGGTTGAGCACGGCTTCCGCGAGGCGGTACGGCATCGTGACGAGCCGTTCGGCGACTACGGCCGCCGGGCTTCATCGGTCTAGAACAGGTGTAAACGATGCCGAACATGACGGCCCGGTCAGTAGTGCTCAGCGTGCTGCTCGGCCTCCATCCGGCGTGGGCCAGCGCCAGCGAATTGATCAGGCTGACAGCTGACTTCGGCATTAAGGAGACGACGTTGCGGGTCGCGCTGACCCGTATGGTCAGCGCCGCCGATCTGATCCGATCCGCCGACGGCTACCGGCTCTCGGATCGGTTGCTGGCCCGCCAGCGGCGCCAGGACGAAGCCATGCGCCCGCGGGTACGAGCCTCGGGTAAAGACTGGATCATGCTGATCGTCACCAGCGTTGGCACTGATGCCCGCACCCGGGCGACACTGCGAAACACCATGCACGACATGCGCTTCGGTGAACTACGCGAAGGGGTGTGGATGCGGCCCGACAACCTCGATCTGGATCTGGATCCCGATGTCCGCGACCGGGTACGGGTACTGAAGGCACGCGACAACGCTTCTGCTGAGCTGGCCGGCCAGCTGTGGGACCTGCCTTCGTGGGCAGAAACCGGCCACCGGCTTCTCAATGAGATGGCTGAGGCCAGCGACGTTCCAGGTCGGTTTGTGGTGGCCGCAGCGATGGTGCGCCACTTGCTCACCGACCCGATGCTGCCCGCCGAACTGCTGCCCGCTGATTGGCCTGGGGCCCCGCTGCGCGCCGCCTACCACGACTTCGCCACTGAACTGACGGAGCGACGCGACACAACCCAACTCCTGGAGGCGACATGAGCGGTCCGGTGCGTGTAGAGCGCAAAGGCCCAGTGACCACGGTGATCATCGACCGGCGCGCGGCGCGCAACGCCGTCAACGGCCCGACAGCGGCCGCACTGTATGTGGCGTTCGATGAATTCGACCGCGACGACACCGCGTCAGTGGCCGTGCTGTGGGGTGACGGCGGAACCTTCTGCGCCGGAGCCGATTTGAAGGCTTTCGGCACGCCCGAGGCCAATGCCGTGCACCGCACGGGCCCCGGGCCGATGGGGCCGACGCGAATGGTGCTGTCCAAACCTGTGATCGCCGCGGTCAGCGGCTACGCCGTTGCCGGTGGTCTGGAGTTGGCCATCTGGTGTGATCTGCGGGTGGCCGAGGAAGACGCTGTGTTCGGGGTGTTCTGCCGGCGGTGGGGGGTGCCGCTCATCGATGGCGGCACCGTGCGGTTGCCTCGGCTGATCGGGCAAAGCCGCGCGATGGACATGATTCTCACCGGCCGCGCGGTGGCGGCCGATGAAGCATTGGCGATCGGGTTGGCCAATCGAGTCGTGCCCAAAGGCCAGGCCCGAAAGGCGGCCGAGGAACTGGCCGCTCAACTGGCCGCACTGCCGCAGCAGTGCATGCAATCAGATCGACTGTCGGCGCTGCACCAGTGGGGATTGTCGGAATCCGATGCGCTCGATGTCGAGTTCGCCAGCATGCACCGCGTCGCCGCTGAGGCCAGGGACGGTGCCGGACGGTTCGCCGCAGGTGCCGGCCGCCATGGCGCCCCGGCGGGTTAGCCGGTCAGCTGCCCTTGTTGATGGTGTTTCCCGAGCCGATGTTGTCAACTTTCGGGTCACCGTCTTTGTAGGTAATCGTATTGTCGAGTCCCAACACCGTGATCCGGTCGTCGACCTTGTCGAAGTTGATCTTGTTGTTCGCGCCGCTGACGGACACCGTCTGGCAGCTGCCGGTGACGGTCAGCGTGTTGTTCGAGCCGGCCACGTTGAGCGATTTGCCGTTTGCGCAGTCAATGGTGGCAGTGGTCGCGACCGACCCGTAGTTCAGCGTGTTCCCGATTTCGACTGACGCGGTTGTGGACCCGCTGGTCGATGTCGTCGGCGCGGCCGCGCCGCTTGTCGTTGTCGCAGCGGTGGTGGAGGTTGACGAACCTGCAGGGGGGTTCGCCGTTGAACTGCAGCCGGCGGCCAGCCCGATAGCTACCGGCATGAGGGTCAGCGCCACGGCGAGGGCGGCCGGTCTGGACGAGCGGTCAGTGATGTGGGCGCGCATGGGTCCTCGATTTCGCTTGGTCAGGCGTGGCGTTGGTGGTCAGTGCAGTTGAAATCGCGCTGCTTCAGCCGGGTACCTGCTGCAGCCGGTTGGTCATGCCCAGTTCGCGGCCGCGGTCCCAGATGAACGGCGCACCGTTGTGATAGAACACCGTCTGGTCCCAGCCGTACACGGTGATGTCGTGCGTGACCCCGTCGGCGACAACGGTGTTGGACGAGCCCATCATCGTCACTGCCCAGCAGTTCCCCTTCGCGTTGACGCTGTTTCTCGTGCCATCGACGATCAGGGTCGCATCGTTGCAGTCCAGCGTCCGCTCGATACCCTCCCCTACGACGTGAGTGTCGCCGTTCTTGGCGTCCGCGGTCGGTGGTGGGGCGGCTGCCGCGGCTGCGATGGTGGTGAGACATGTTGCAAGTGACCCGGCGACGGTTGTCCAATTCACTGCGGGCCCCCCTCATGACGGGTGAATCTGCTCGACTGAGCCTTGAAGAAGACTACGTGCATCCACCTGCTCGACGGCAGACTTGTTCGGCAATTACTTGGGGGCTAGGACACCGCGTATGACGCACGTCTTTTGCGCCCCTGTCAACTAGAGTCATTAGTTCACCCTGAAGTCCACCGAAGGGCGATTGCCATGACAGCTCAGCCGGAACCGCCGTCAGCGGGTGGGCGCCAGCGTGCCGGGAAATCCGGGGCGCGTCCGGCCAAGCTGAGCCGCGGCGGCATCGTCGATGGCGCGCTGACTTTTCTGGACCGGGAGGGCTGGGATTCGCTGACCATCAACGCGCTGGCGACACAGCTCGGGACCAAGGGACCGTCGCTGTACAACCACGTCGACAGCCTGGAAGACCTGCGCCGAGCGGTGCGGATTCGGGTCATCGACGACATCATCAACATGCTCAACAGGGTCGGTGAGGGTCGCGCCCGTGACGACGCGGTGCTGGTCATGGCCGGTGCCTACCGCAGCTATGCCCATCATCACCCCGGCCGGTACTCGGCGTTCACCCGGATGCCGCTGGGCGGCGATGACCCCGAGTACACCGCTGCGACCAGGGGTGCGGCGGCACCGGTGATCGCGGTGTTGTCTTCATACGGCCTTGACGGCGACGAGGCCTTCTACGCGGCGCTGGAGTTCTGGTCGGCAATGCACGGATTTGTGTTGCTGGAAATGACCGGCGTGATGGACGAGGTCGACACCGACGTGGTGTTCTCCGACATGGTGCTGCGGCTGGCGGTGGGCTTGGAGAAGCGCACCGCACACGGCGGTGCCAACTGACTTTGAGGCCGCTCTGAGCCGCTTTGACCTGCCAGACCGTCGACAGGTATCGTGGTAGCTCGTGCCTGGCGGCTTACGGCGCCTGACGTGAGGTAATGGATGCCGGGCTAATTCGCATGTCCCCGACGCGACGGAGAAATCCGGCGCTGCGCGCATGCGACACACCCGGCCGCGGGGTCTTGCGGCGGGGCGTAATTGCAGTACAGAGACTTGCATTGCTTAGCCAGAAGGTAAACAGCAACACAGAAAGCCGGTAGATGCCAACCATCCAGCAGCTGGTCCGCAAGGGTCGTCGGGACAAGATCGCCAAGGTCAAGACCGCGGCTCTGAAGGGCAGCCCACAGCGTCGTGGCGTATGCACGCGCGTGTACACCACCACTCCGAAGAAGCCGAACTCGGCGCTTCGGAAGGTTGCGCGTGTGAAGCTGACGAGTCAGGTCGAGGTCACTGCCTACATTCCCGGCGAAGGCCACAATCTGCAGGAGCACTCGATGGTTCTGGTGCGTGGTGGCCGAGTCAAGGACCTGCCCGGTGTGCGGTACAAGATCATCCGCGGTTCGCTTGACACCCAGGGAGTCAAGAACCGCAAGCAGGCTCGCAGCCGTTACGGCGCCAAGAAGGAGAAGAGCTAATGCCGCGCAAGGGGCCCGCGCCGAAGCGTCCGTTGGTCAACGACCCGGTCTACGGATCGCAGCTGGTCACCCAATTGGTGAACAAGGTTTTGATGCAGGGGAAGAAATCCCTGGCCGAGCGCATTGTATATGCTGCGCTCGAACAAGCCCGGGACAAGACCGGCACCGATCCGGTGATCACTCTCAAGCGGGCATTGGACAACGTCAAGCCGGCCCTGGAGGTGCGGAGCCGCCGTGTCGGTGGTGCGACCTACCAGGTGCCCGTCGAGGTGCGACCGGAGCGATCCACCACGCTGGCGCTGCGTTGGCTCGTCAGCTTCTCGCGGCAGCGCCGGGAGAAGACCATGATCGAGCGCCTGGCAAACGAGATCCTGGATGCCAGCAATGGCCTCGGGGCCGCCGTCAAGCGACGTGAGGACACCCACAAGATGGCCGAGGCAAACCGCGCCTTCGCCCATTACCGCTGGTAGGACCGAACGCCGCGCACGGAGCCGCGGCGGCGACATCGGCAATGTGGCCGGGGCGAGAACAACAGCTAACTAAGTAACCGAAAGAGTTGGGAAGACTTCTGTGGCACAGAAGGACGTGCTTACCGACCTGAGCAAGGTCCGCAATATCGGCATCATGGCGCACATCGATGCGGGCAAGACCACGACCACCGAGCGCATCCTCTACTACACCGGCATCAGCTACAAGATCGGTGAGGTGCACGATGGCGCCGCCACCATGGACTGGATGGAGCAGGAGCAGGAGCGGGGTATCACCATCACCTCCGCCGCAACCACCACCTTCTGGAAAGACAACCAGATCAACCTGATCGACACTCCCGGGCACGTCGACTTCACCGTCGAGGTGGAGCGCAGCCTCCGGGTGCTCGACGGGGCCGTTGCCGTCTTCGACGGCAAGGAGGGTGTCGAGCCACAGTCCGAACAGGTCTGGCGACAGGCCGACAAGTACGACGTCCCGCGGATCTGCTTCGTCAACAAGATGGACAAAGTCGGCGCCGACTTCTACTTCTCGGTGAAGACCATGGAACAACGCCTCGGCGCCAACGTGATCCCGATCCAGTTGCCCATCGGCTCGGAGAGCGAGTTCGAGGGCATCGTCGACCTGGTCGAAATGAACGCCAAGGTGTGGCGTGGCGAGACCAAGCTGGGCGAGACCTACGACACCATCGAGATCCCCGCCGATCTGACCGACAAGGCCGCGGAGTATCGCACCAAGCTGCTCGAGGCCGTCGCCGAGACCGACGAGGCACTGCTGGAGAAGTACTTCGGTGGTGAGGAACTCACCGTCGAAGAGATCAAGGGCGCTCTGCGCAATCTGACGATCACCTCTCAGGCGTACCCGGTGCTGTGCGGCAGCGCATTCAAGAACAAGGGCGTGCAGCCCATGCTCGACGCCGTCGTCGACTACCTGCCGTCGCCGCTGGACGTCCCGCCCGCGGTCGGGCACGCGCCCGGCAAAGAGGACGACGAGATCGTGCGGCACGCGACCACCGACGAGCCCTTCTCGGCGCTGGCGTTCAAGGTCGCCACGCACCCGTTTTTCGGCAAGCTGACCTACGTCCGGGTGTACTCCGGCAAAGTCGATTCCGGCTCGCAGGTCATCAACGCGACCAAGGGCAAGAAGGAGCGGCTGGGCAAGCTGTTCCAGATGCACTCCAACAAAGAGAACCCAGTGGACACGGCCAGTGCCGGTCACATCTACGCGGTGATCGGGCTGAAGGACACCACCACGGGTGACACCTTGAGCGACCCGAACAACCAGGTCGTGCTGGAGTCGATGAGCTTCCCCGATCCGGTGATCGAGGTGGCCATCGAGCCGAAGACCAAGAGCGACCAGGAGAAGCTGAGCCTGTCGATCCAGAAGCTCGCCGAGGAGGATCCGACCTTCAAGGTGCACCAGGACGTCGAGACCGGCCAGACCGTGATCGGTGGCATGGGCGAGCTACACCTGGACATTCTGGTGGACCGCATGCGCCGCGAGTTCAAGGTCGAGGCCAATGTCGGCAAGCCGCAGGTCGCCTACAAGGAGACCATCAAGCGGAAAGTGGAAAAGGTCGAGTACACCCACAAGAAGCAGACCGGTGGTTCCGGCCAGTTCGCGAAGGTACTGATCAGCCTCGAGCCGTTCAGCGGCGAAGACGGCGCGACCTACGAGTTCGAGAACAAGGTCACCGGTGGGCGCATCCCGCGCGAATACATCCCCTCGGTGGACGCCGGTGCGCAGGACGCCATGCAGTACGGCGTGCTGGCCGGCTATCCGCTGGTGAACGTGAAGGTCACCCTGCTTGACGGGTCCTTCCACGAGGTCGACTCGTCGGAAATGGCGTTCAAGATCGCCGGTTCACAGGTGCTGAAAAAGGCGGCGGCGCAAGCGCAGCCGGTGATCCTGGAACCGATCATGGCTGTCGAGGTCACTACGCCGGAGGACTACATGGGCGACGTGATCGGCGACCTGAACTCCCGCCGTGGCCAGATCCAGGCCATGGAGGAGCGTAGCGGTGCGCGAGTAGTCAGGGCGCACGTGCCGCTGTCGGAGATGTTCGGCTACGTCGGGGACCTGCGTTCCAAGACTCAAGGCCGGGCGAACTACTCCATGGTGTTCGACTCGTACGCCGAAGTGCCGGCGAACGTGTCGAAGGAGATCATCGCGAAGGCGACGGGCGAGTAAGCGCATGCTTGCGAGTCGGGAGCCGAGCCATGGCCGGCGCGAAGGCGACGGGCGAGTAAGCGCATGCTTACAAGTCGGGAGCCGAGCGGTGATCATCAGGACGACAGGGAGTAGCCTGTCTCGGTTACTACCGCGGCATAACTAGAAACATCAACACTGCTTTTAATAAGCACCAACAAGTCCAGGAGGACATTGAAGTGGCGAAGGCGAAGTTCGAGCGGACGAAGCCGCACGTCAACATCGGGACCATCGGTCACGTTGACCACGGCAAGACGACACTGACCGCGGCAATTACCAAAGTCCTGCATGACAAATTCCCGGACCTGAACGAGTCGCGCGCCTTCGATCAGATCGACAACGCGCCCGAGGAGCGTCAGCGCGGTATCACCATCAACATCTCCCACGTGGAGTACCAGACCGACAAGCGTCACTACGCTCACGTCGATGCCCCGGGTCACGCCGACTACATCAAGAACATGATCACCGGCGCGGCCCAGATGGACGGCGCGATCCTGGTGGTGGCCGCGACTGACGGCCCGATGCCGCAGACCCGGGAGCACGTGCTGCTGGCTCGTCAGGTCGGGGTGCCCTATATCCTGGTCGCGCTGAACAAGGCCGACGCCGTGGATGACGAGGAGCTGCTTGAACTCGTCGAGCTGGAGGTCCGCGAGTTGTTGGCCGCTCAGGAGTTCGACGAGGACGCCCCGGTCGTGCGGGTCTCGGCGCTGAAGGCGCTTGAAGGCGACGCGAAGTGGGTCGAGTCCGTCGAGGAGCTGATGAATGCGGTCGACGAGTCGATTCCGGATCCGGTCCGCGACACCCAGAAGCCGTTCCTGATGCCCGTCGAGGACGTCTTCACCATCACCGGCCGTGGCACCGTGGTCACCGGCCGCGTCGAGCGCGGTGTGATCAACGTCAACGAGGAAGTCGAGATCGTCGGCATCAAGCCGACCAGCACCAAAACGACCGTCACCGGTGTGGAAATGTTTCGCAAGCTGCTCGACCAGGGGCAGGCCGGTGACAACGTCGGGCTGTTGCTGCGTGGTATCAAGCGCGAGGACGTCGAGCGCGGCCAGGTTGTCGTCAAGCCCGGCACCACCACGCCGCACACCGAGTTCGAAGGCCAGGTCTACATCCTGTCCAAGGACGAGGGCGGCCGGCACACGCCGTTCTTCAACAACTACCGTCCGCAGTTCTACTTCCGTACCACCGACGTGACCGGTGTGGTGACGCTGCCGGAGGGCACCGAGATGGTGATGCCCGGTGACAACACCAACATCAATGTGAAGTTGATCCAGCCCGTCGCCATGGACGAGGGTCTGCGGTTCGCGATCCGCGAAGGTGGCCGCACGGTCGGCGCCGGTCGGGTAGTCAAGATCGTGAAGTAGGTCTACCGGATTCAGCACACTACAAGGCCCGGATTGCCGATTTCGGCAGTTCGGGCCTTGTGCGTTTCTGGTCCACAAAAGCTGCCGAAACGGCCAGCGGAAGTCCGGTAGAATCGTTGTGTCCAGTCTGCGGTTGGCGACCGGGCGATTTTTGGATCCTCGTGGTCTGGCCGGGAGGTTTGGATGTCGTTCGTGAACGCGTCGCCCGATTATCTGGCGGCGGCGGCATCAGACCTGGCGAATATCGGTTCGAACATCGGCTTGGCCAACTCAGCGGCGTTGGGCCCGATCTCAAGCGTGCCGGCCGCGGGTGCTGATGAGGTGTCGGCGAGCATCGCGGCGCTGTTCGACGCGCACGCTCAGGCCTATCAGGCCCTCAGTGCTCAGGCGGCGTTGTTCCATCAGCAGTTTGTGCAGCTCATGAGTGGCGGCGCAACGCAGTATGCCAGCACCGAGGCCGCTAACGCTTCGCCGCTGCAGTCCATCCAGCAGGGTGTCCAGATCGGTTCACCGAGTCAAGCGCTATCGACGGGGAGCTCGCTGATCGGCAGCGCGGCGCCCGCGGGTTCGGTGGCCGCCGGGGTGCCGACGGCCGCGGCGGGGCTGGCGGGTGGTTCGGCGCCGGCGTCGGCGGTACCGGCGGCGCTGGCACCGGCCAGTACGCCGGTAGCGGCGGTGCACGCGGTGGCGCCGGCGGGTTCGGCGGCGCACGCATCGGCCGGTACGCCTGACCGCGATCCTGGCGGATACGTTGGGCGGCACCGCCTTTCGGTAGCAGCGGCGCCGACGGAAACGCAGGCTTATTCTCCGGCAACGGCGGTGCCGGAGGCGCCGGCACCGGCCGGCACGCCGGTGGCGGCAGTGGAGGCGGAACCGGCGGCAGTCGCTCCGGCAGCCGGGTTGCCGGCGGCGATACCGGCACCGGCCAGCGCGTCGGTAGCGGGGGCGGCAGCCTATCGTCCGGCGACGCCGGCTTATTCTCCTTATTCTCCGGCCACGGCGGGAGCCGCGGGCTCTCCCGAGGAGTAACTGGCGGCAACGGCGAACTGATCGGCAACGCCGGCAAAGGGTGGGAACGGCGCGCTCTGGTAACGGCGGCGCCAGCGCGAGGCGCTACGGCACGGCTGGCGCCAACGGTACAACCTGAGGCGACGTGACGCCCGGACATGGTTTGCGCGTACGGCGCCCGCGACGGCGCTAATCTGACACGAACTTCCCAGCAAGGCGAGGAGAGACACGTGTTGGCGCGCTATCTGAAAACACAGTTATTGGTTTTGCTGTGCGGCGGCCTGGTCGGGCCGATCTTTTTGGTCGTCTACTTCGCACTGGGGCTGGGCAGCCTGGTGTCGTGGATGTTCTATGTCGGCCTGGTCATCACCGTAGCTGACGTACTGATCGCGCTCGCGTTGACCAACTACGGAGCGAAGTCGGCCGTCAAGTCGGCGGAGCTCGAGCAGCACGGGGTGCTGGCGCTCGCTCAAATCACCGGACTCGCCGAGACGGGGACCCGGATCAACGAGGTACCCCTGGTGAAAGTGAACCTGCACATCTCCGGATCGGGGTTTTTGCCGTTTGACCGTCAGGACCGAGTACTCGCCAACGTCACCCGGCTGGGCAACCTCACCGCCCGCAAGCTCGTCGTGTTGGTGAACCCGACCACTCAGGAATACCAAATCGACTGGGAGCGAAGCGCTTTGGTCAACGGGCTGGTGCCCGCGCAGTTCACCGTGGCCGAGGACAACAGGACATACGATCTGAGTGGGCAGGCCGGCCCGCTGATGGAGATCCTGCAGATCCTCAAGGCCAACAACGTTCCGTTGAACCGGATGGTCGACATCCGGTCCAACCTGGCGCTGCGGGAGCAGATCCAAGCGGTGGTGCGCAGGGCCGCCGCACAACAGCACCCGCAACCGGCAGCGGCGGGCCCGTCGGCGCCGGTCAGTCCGTCGCCACCGCAACAGTCGATCGCCCAGCGGCTTCAAGACCTCGAGAATCTGCGCGCCAGCGGTGTCCTGAGCGATCAGGAGTGCGACAGCCGACGGGCCCAGATCATCGCCGAAATCTGACGCTAGGCAAGAATCTCAGCCGAGTTAGAACACGTTTCAGTTTCGCTGTTAGCCTGTCATTCGGCGAAAGGGGCGTGGCGTGGCTGGACAGGTTGGATCACTGCAAGGACGGGTCGCATTCGTAACCGGCGCTGCCCGTGCCCAGGGGCGCTCCCATGCGGTGCGGCTCGCCCGGGAAGGCGCCGACATCATCGCGCTCGATATCTGTGCGTCGGCGTCGGACACCCTGACCTACGCACCGGCCACCCCGGAGGATCTCGGCGAGACCGTCCGCCTGGTGGAAGCCGAGGGCCGCAAGGTGCTGGCCCGCGAAGGCGATATCCGCGACGACGTTGCGTTGCGGCAACTGGTGGCCGACGGTGTCGAGCAGTTCGGCCGGCTCGACATCCTGGTGGCCAACGCCGGAGTGCTGGGTTGGGGCCGGGTCTGGGAGCTCACCGATGAACAGTGGGACACGGTGATCGGAGTCAACCTGACCGGCACCTGGCGCACCCTGCGTGCCGCGATACCCGCGATGATCGAGGCCGGCAACGGAGGTTCGATCGTGGTCGTCAGTTCTTCGGCGGGCCTGAAGGCGACGCCGGGCAACGGCCACTACTCGGCCAGCAAGCACGGGCTCACCGCCCTGACCAACACGCTGGCGATCGAGCTCGGCGAATACGGTATCCGGGTCAACTCCATCCACCCCTACTCGGTCGACACCCCGATGGTCGAGCCGGAGGTGATGGCGCAGATCTTTGCCAGACATCCCGGCTTCTTGCACAGCTTCCCGCCAATGCCACTGCAGCCCAAGGGCTTCATGAGTCCCGATGAGGTGGCCGATGTGGTGGTCTGGCTCGCTGGTGACGGCGCGGGCACACTATCGGGCACCCAGATTCACGTCGACAAGGGCGCCTTGAAGTACTAACTGGCGATCGTGTATGAACTCCACGTGACCAATAGCAGAGGCGTCAGCCACAGCGACAGCAAAATTGTGATCGTCGGCGGCGGGCTTGCCGCCGCCCGGACGGCCGAGCAACTGCGTCGAGCGGAGTACTCCGGAAGTATCACGATCGTCAGCGACGAGGCGCATCTGCCCTACGATCGGCCGCCGCTGTCCAAGGAGGTGCTGCGCAAAGAGGTTGACGACGTCGCCCTCAAGCCGCGCGAGTTCTACGACGAAAAGGACATCATCCTGCGGCTGGGTTCGGCGGCCAGCAGCCTCGACACCGCGGCGCAGACGGTGACTCTCGCGGACGGGACGGTGCTTGGCTACGACGAACTCGTCATTGCGACCGGCCTGGTGCCACGGCGCATCCCGGCGTTCCCGGATCTCGAGGGCATTCGGGTGCTGCGGTCATTCGACGAGAGCATGGCGATACGCCAGCACGCATCCGAGGCACAGCACGCCGTGGTCATCGGCGCCGGCTTCATCGGCTGCGAGGTGGCAGCCAGCCTGCGCAGCCTGGGTGTAGCCGTTGTGCTGGTGGAGCCGCAGCCGACGCCGCTGGCGTTGGTGCTCGGTGAGCAGATCGGTGGACTGGTGGCGCGGTTGCATCGCGACGAAGGCGTAGACGTGCGCACCGGTGTCAGCGTGGCGGAGGTACGCGGCCAGGGCCATGTCGACTCGGTGGTGCTGAGCGACGGCACGGAGCTGACGGCCGACCTCGTGGTCGTCGGCATCGGATCGCGACCGGCTACCGAGTGGCTCGAGGGCAGCGGCGTCGCGGTCGACAACGGCGTGATCTGTGACGAAGCCGGACGCACCAGCGCGCCGAACGTGTGGGCGCTCGGCGATGTCGCCTCCTGGCGTGATCCGACGGGACACCAAGTGCGCGTGGAACATTGGAGCAACGTTGCCGACCAGGCCCGGGTTGTGGTGCCTGCGATGCTGGGGCAGGACGTGCCGTCGGCCGTGGTTGTCCCGTACTTCTGGAGCGACCAATATGATGTCAAGATCCAGTGCCTGGGTGAGCCGGAAGCCACCGACATCGTGCACCTGGTCGAGGACGACGGTCGTAAGTTTCTGGCCTACTACGAGCGTGACGGAGTAGTGGTCGGCGTGGTGGGCGGCGGGATGCCCGGCAAGGTCATGAAGGTCCGCGCCAAGATCGCCGCCGCCACTCCCATCTCCGAGATGCTGGGCTGATTTACAGCGCCGAATACGGACTGTTGTGCACGAACGCACTCATTTCCAAGACAAGTCGACGTTCGAGCGGCTTAGTCCCAGTTCACCGGTGGGCCATGAGCGTGGCATTCACCCAGAATCTGCAGCTCGCCACCCGGCCAGCTACGAGCACGCACGAGGAACCTGAGCGGAGCGCCCGGCCCATCGCGCGCCGGCTCGAGTGTGAGATGCGCGAACGGTGACCGGGCGTCGGCTTGGGCGCCCAGCGCGCCGACTCCGTCGCGGATCTCCTTGCGTTCGTCGGCAGACAGATACTGCCAGGTGATCGAATGCCACAGCACAGTCAACGCGCCGTCGGCCAGAGTCAGGCCCGCCACCGCGTCGGCGCCCCGCTGACGATCCAGCCCCGCGGGAACCTTCCGGGCGACAGCGATGGCGCCGCGCAGCCGGTCCAGCCGCGTGCGCTGGTCGGGCCAGACGTAGCTCAACACGGTCATTTCGCCATCGGCGCCGGTGACGTCGATGGGCGCGATGTCGTAGCCGTGCCGTTCGACGATTCGCACCGCACCCTCCGGCGGCAGCGCGCCATGCCACGCGTCGTCGATGGTCACCGGTGAGTCGACCGGTCCCCACTGGCTGTCGGCGTAACGGTACCGGTAGTGGTCTGCCCGCAAATTCAGCCCGGCACTCGATCCGATCTCGAAAAGCCTTACCGGCACATCGGATCCGCGATTGATGCGCAACAACCCGCCGATCAGCGCGGCAGATCGGCCCACCTCATTGGTCTGCGGTGGTTGATCCAGAGCCGCACGCAGCGAGCCGGAATGGTTGGCCGCGGTCAGGACGATCTCGGGCCAGGCGGTCCCGGCGTCCCAGGTACCGCCGGTGCTGGGATACCAGCGGCGCAACTGGGCTGCCCGGCCGTCGAGCACCAACCGGTGCAGGCCACCGAGCAGTCGAAGCGGCAGCGCGTGGCGCGACGGATCATCTTCGTGACCGGACAAAATCGTTGCGAAGACACCGCCGGCTTCGACGTCCTTGGCCACGAGCTCAAACAGCTCGTCGTACATCGGGGAGCCGGAGGCGCCGCAGAACCGCCCCTGCGCCCGCAGGGTATGCAGCAGGTGTTCAGTTGCGGACTTGGCATTCATGGATCTAGCCCGTTCAGCCCGGCGCCAACGACGTCGAACGCGTTTCCGAGCGCTTCAGGCAAAGTGACGGATTCGTCACTCAGCCAGGTCTCGTAGGCGCTCAATGCGACCCCCAGCATTGTCCAGGCGACGGTCTGGGGCAGTGGGCCGGTGGCTTCGAGGCCCAACCGCCGGGCCACGAAGCCGGCCATCACCACGCGCCAGCCGGCGTACATCGTCATCGAATAGGCTTGCAGCTCTGCGCTTTGCAGGATGATCCGCATGCGTTGGCGGTGCCGCACAGTCTCGCATTCGTCGAAGGTGTTGAACGCCAGCAACGCCGCGCGCAACGCCTCGCTCAACCTGACCCGCGGGTCGACGTTGTCGAGCAGATCTTGCAGGTGCGCGAGGTGGGCGTCGAATTCGCCCCAGAG
>Ga0209530_1000246_pt1 | contig 45192 bp, 40 predicted proteins | sample BlaSpr_A8_Ref_O1_FD_187987 | JGI IMG/M metagenome (GOLD analysis project Ga0209530, IMG submission 187987) | Forest soil microbial communities from Thunder Bay, Ontario, Canada - Black Spruce, Ontario site 2_A8_Ref_O1 (SPAdes) (version 2) | ecosystem: Environmental > Terrestrial > Soil > Boreal...
CAAACATAAGGAGGGCCGCCGCGTCGGCCTTGACTTTTATGACCTTCTCATAGAAGAAATGTCCCCTTTTTGGTAGCTGATGGAAGATTTGGATTTCAATACTCTCCCGTAGTAGTCGGGGCCGTGGGAATCCCGCGGGGGCAACGGCCACGGAACCTTCCAGCCGGCGACTACCGATAGATAAGCTTTGGCCGCTCGAGGCCGTGCGCTGCTAGCTATAGCTAGTCGGCATTGATCTCAATCTGCCGAGGAGGCAAAGCCGGCAATTCGGGATGCTGCGGGTCGCGCCAGATCACGCTAAAGCACTCGCCTTCGCTCTGGGGACGCCATGTGGTTCCATCATCGTATGTGATCAAGTTCGGGAAAAACACCCAGCCTAGGACCGCCTGGGTTCCGGGTGAATGAACCCATGGCCGTTCGAGGGATTGCTGCTCACCCGGCGCAATCGGTTTGCTCGATGTCCAGGGGCCGTTGTGGGCCTGACGCAAGTCTTGTGGCGCCAGAAACATTTCTGAAGTGATGCTCATGTTCACGATGGTCTTACTGCCGGTGTTCTTGACTTCAAGCGTTGCTTTTGGCGAATCGTGCCAGAAATCTCCGCCGTCAAACGTGATCGGACAGGCGCGCCTCGCCGGTTCGTAGATTGTGTATACCGCCATCATTCCCGCTTCCATGTGATCTTCCACGTGGCAGTGAAACATCCACGTGCCGGGATTGTCGGCGATCATATCCACCGTCTTCATACTGCCCGGAAGCAGTTCGACCACATCGGTATGCAGCCCGCCTTCGGTAACGGTTTCGCCGTGCCAGTGCGGAGTGTGCAGGTCGATCTCATTTCCCATGGCCAGCAGATACCAGCGCACCCGGTCGCCCCGCTTCATGTACAACCCGGGAAGATTGCCGAAGATATATCCGTTGATGGAATAAAACAGCCCAGCGGGCTTGCCTCCCATCTGATCGAAGATCTGGAAGGAGGTGACGAATTCGCAGTCAACATCCTTTGGCGATCCGTCGGGTTTCGCTTTACCCTTTGCGGTAACAATGATTGGCCCGATTAATCCCGCGTTGATTTCCATTCCCGGCTCGACATGCGCGTGATACCACCAGACAATCGAACTCGGCTGCCCCGGTCCCGGACCACTGGCCGCGGTCGCAAACCAGTGATAGGTGAATCTTTGTCCGGGAGCGACTCGATCGCCTCTGCCAAAGGGAATGTAGAAAGAGCCTTCATTATTCTTGTCATAGCGCAGTCCGTGGGGATGCACATCATGGGCAACGTGTCCGCGATTTAGAAACTCGACGACAACTTCGTCGCCCACCTCCGCTCGAATGACGGGACCAAGGATTCCCAGCCAGTCGGGCTGAGACTTCTTCGTGGCGAAGGTATCGTCTGTGTATTCGATGAAGCGAGTCTTCGGCCATCGCAAGTTGAGCCGTATCGGCTGAGGCAATGGAACTGCGCTAAGCAGATTAATGCCGCTCGGCGCGTAGTTCCAAGTGACATCTTCGGCCGCGATGTAGTAATGACGAGTCGCAGCGAGGCAAGCAGAGACAGAGAACAGGAGAAGACAAAGCCCAAGGGCGCGCAAAACGCTCACAAGCTATTATCCCATTGCTGCGGTGATTCGGAAATGACGCGACCCTCAGACCCCTCAGACCAATAGATCCGAGGATCGGTCGAATACGATTCTCAGTCAACGCTTGGCACTATGGGGTCGGAGCGGCCAGGCTGCAGGTTCCGTTCGTGACCTGGGTCGGAACGGAGCTTGCCGCCGGAGGCGTCGCCCATGGGACGGCCACGAAATCGAAGAATTCGTCCATCGTGGCCAATGGAGTAGTCGTGCTCCAATAGGCGTCTCGAGCTGTGAGCGCCTGAACGCCGAAGCGCTCTTCCACCAAGTTAAGCCACGCAGTGGTATCCCGCACGGTATGGGAAACATAATTTTGCTTAGCAAAGGGAGAAATCACAATCAGCGGGATGCGATAGCCGGTCATGGCGAAGCTACAGATGCCGGACGATTGATCCGCTCCATCGCACTTGTCGCCCGCCTCTAAATCGATTGGATACGTATACTGGTCCGGCGCAGGCGCGGGCTGAGCGGCAACGTGATCGTAGAAGCCTCCGCCCTCGTCATAGGTTAAGATCATCGCCGAATCTTTCCAGGTTGGGCTGTACATGAAGGACTGGATCAAACCTTCCGCGAACTGTGCACCGAGTTGAATATCTTCCGGGTAGGCGTCGAGGTCCGAGGGATGCTCATCCAGGCCGGCATCCGAAGGCGGTTCAATCATCACCACTTGAGGAAACGTGCTTTCATTTTGTAGATCGCTGGCGAACTGCGTCGTCGGAACAAAATTCTGGTAAAGAGCTGGGTCGCTCTGGATCTGGGACTCGTAGGTAAACTCATTCAGATAAGAAACATTTGCAAGACACTTATTCTGCGCGCTCCCAGTGACCGCGGCGCAGTTCGTGCCGTCGGTTGGGTCGGTGGAGTTTGGATCCACATAGACCCTCCACGTAATACCCGCATTTTGCAGCTCTTCGAAAATCGGCGGGACGGAGAAAGCCGCGTCGTCGTTGCTGTTGCTGCCGGGTGGGTAGGCGTACCCCTGAGAGGTGCCGGCTATGACGTAGGCGCGACTCAACTGGGTACGGCTCAACACGGGCGCGAACCAGCGGTCTGAGGTAGCGAAAGTGCTGGCCATGTAATAGTAGAAATTCAGGTCGGCGTCGGTAAAATATCCCATGCCACGGTAGCCGTTGACATCGTTCACATAGGTATCGCCGTTATAAGAGTAAGAGTATTGCCGCGCATCGTCCGCTGCAGCTTTCACAAAACCGTTCATCTCCGGGTTGACCGTCGATGGATACAGGAAATCCACGTTCCAGTCGTCTCGCGCCTCATTCCAGAAGGGGCTGATTTCCTCCGTACAGACCGATTGCATGTGAAACGAAGGAATGGCAGGGCTGTTGCCATCGATAATGCAGTTCGTGTTCCCCGGGGGAACGGTTGGAATAAACGGGTAGGCTGGATCGCAACCAGGTACCGTTGGTATCGGGCCAAACAAAGGAGCAGCTCCGGAGGTCGGGTTGAACTGCGGCAATCCATCGAAGGACTGATCCGGAATGCCCTGATTGGCCCAATATTGCCGCATGTAGCCGAAGTAGTGATCAAACGAACGATTTTCCTGCGCAAAGAGAATAATGTGATTCAAGCCTTGCAGGCTGGCGACGCCAAATGCTGCGGTCACCGAAGTCATTGCGGCGCTCAGGGTTACACTGCAGGGCCCGGTGCCAGCGCATGCGCCGGACCATCCCGAAAACCCATTGGGCGGAGTCGTGGTCTCAGTCAGAGTAACCGCTGTGTTCGGCGCAAAATTTGCCGAACAAGCGGTAGTCGAACCCGAGGTGCAATCAATTCCCGACGGGCTGCTGGTGACGGTTCCACTGCCGCTTCCGGAAGTGGTGACGGTCAATACTTCTCCGGTGTTAAAGCTTGCGGATACACTGGCGGAAGCCGACAGGGTCAAACTGCACGTGCCGGTACCAGAGCAACCGACGCCACTCCAGCCTCCAAAGAAATTGCCTGTCAGCGGAGTCGCCGTCAGAGTGATCACTGTGTTCTGAGGAAAGGTGGCGGAGCACGTGGGCGGGCAGGCAATACCCGCGGGGCTGCTGCTTACAGTTCCGCTTCCCGTCGTCGACACGGCTAACCCATAGCCTGCGTTGAAATTAGCGGTGACGCTCTCGGCGGCAGTCATGGTCAGGCTGCAAGAGTTAGTGCCCGAGCAAGCGCCGCTCCATCCGCCAAAAGTATAGTTCCCCGCTGGGCTTGCCGTAAGCATCACTACTGTTCCGCTGGCAAACGTGGCGGTGCAGGTGCCCGGACAGCTGATGCCGGCGGGGCTGCTGGCGATGGTTCCAGCACCAGATGGCGGTGCAGTAACGGTTAACTGATAACTGGTCGGGCCATCGACGACTCCTCTGCAACCGGCCAGAAGCAGAGTGGTAGACAGGGCTAAGAACAAAAGGCAAAAAGAATGCTTAGATGGCACGTGGCGCGCTCCGACGGCTTTGATGACTGAACTCGCGACAAGGGTTGTCGGGTTTTCCAATCGTCCGAAGCCCTGCTGGGCAATCCCAGTACATGGTATTGAGAGGCTTTCAGGATCTGGTCGTTTTCCACCCGGAATCGACAGATGCCGCGAACTTCGAGCGGTTGCCCCTTTACTTCGGAGTATTCCTGGCGACCAGGCCTGTTACTTCGACGAATCGCATTCGACGCGTGCCCGGGGAGGGTGAGCGCGTGTCCCTGATTGCTGTCGCGCTATGAGGTCAATTCCCGCTCGATACCGACTCCCGAACGAGTAATAGAAAAGCGGATTCCATTTCCGCGTGAGAGGAGCGCAGTTTTGACCTTCTTAAGGAACTCTACGGGACCAGTGGTGGACAACTTTATCGTGGCGTGAATTTGCAGGGGAGAGGTACTCCTGTCAGCATCAGTACCCCTGATGGCGAACCGCTTTACCACGGCTTTGCCAAGTTGGACACGTACACCGAGGGCTACAAGGCCCACATCGACAAGATTCTCACCAAGGGCGAGACCAGAGTCACGGCATGTCACCTACCCAAGGGAACTGACCCACAGGAGCAGAGACCGCGTCTTTACCTTGAGGTATTGCGCGGCCTCCTTTCCAGTCAGCCAGGTTTGCGTTTCTGAATTTTGGTCCATATACCGTAGCTATACTTATTACCAGTGACCATTTCGAAGAAATACTTTTAGACAGTTCCCGCGAGTGGCTGCTCGGTGGGAATCAATCGGAGGTAAACCATGCATTTCAAAGTTGGGTCTCTAACGATCGCCAAAATCGAAGCGGATTCCTACCATTTCGTTTTGCACAGCGAGCTTCGGCAGATTGACGAAATTATCGACAGGCCAAAGTTATTCGCCATGCTCGATCGGGAATCGGGCCTAGAGGCCAATGATGGGGAGCCTGTTTCCGCCCTGGATGTAATGGAGGCTATCGACGCCTTGCCGATAAAAGGAGCACTCGATTTCAGAGCAGTTGAAAGAGTCGCCTAAAGACTCCCGGTAATCCAGTGGCAGGATTCGCAGGCTTCCCGCATGGTGCCGCATCCGCAGGCGCAGCCACCAGGGAAATCGCAGGACCAGTGATCCCCTCGGGAGATTCGTCTTGCATTGTGGGCAGGTTAATTCCTCGAAGGTAGGGCGCTGATCTCAGCTGGCGGAATCCCATAGCCACAAGCCGCAGTGATTTCGCTAATAAAATCCCCAAATGCCAAGCCGGAAAAAATTGATCTTGAAAAAGTAAAGGCGGCAATCGTTACGCCCGCCCCCTAAGAAGTCCCACCTCTCGTAATCTTGATTGACGCCGCGTTACCTACTACGTTCTAAAGGTGATGAAACGGACCGAGCGTTCGCAGTCGGAATCGGAACCGCCTTTGCACTGGTCTTTTGCTTTTGCCTTGAAGCGCGTGACGCTGTCTTTCAGACGCGCCTTTGCCGTGGGTGACGCCTCGGATTCACTGGCAGTTAATTGGACTCAAGGTAGTGGCGCGTTTCTTCCAGTGTCAATAAGGAGGGGTTCGACACCGGATGCGAAACGTACAAGATATTGCCGACCCTCCTCGCCGCGAACAGCTTGACTTATTCCATTGGGCTACTTCCCCCCCATTCATTTCTGGCGAAGAAGAACCAGAAGCAAGATGCCTCAATGGCTAAGGTGATTGCCACAATAGAGGGCAGAGCATGAATAAGACGGCACGGTACTGGTACACAGAAAAACGCTACCTTTTCGGTCAAAGGTTCCCTCTGACGTGGGAAGGCTGGCTGGTAGATGCAGTATGGTGCGCCAGCTTCTTCGGTTTATCTCGGTTGCTGCGCAAGGACAGCCCGCATCCGCTGTGGGGCTTGGGGCTCTTTTTCGGACTGATCGCAGTATTTATGACAATCCGGCATTGCAAGGGCGCGCCTCAACGCTGGGATGATTAACAGATCCGCCGATGCGGTTGCCTCTCCAAAGCGATTCCAAGAAGCGTGCGCAGGGGCAAGGACGAAGAAAGCATTCCTTATCTATAAGATGGCGATTGAGCTCGACCCGAGGGCGCATCGCCTTACGCGCGCGTGGGCGGCGTTCACGAGTGCGAGAACCCCGGCGAGACGCTGAGCCGAATCACTTTGGGGAGAGTAACTGATGTCGAAAGCAATTCCGCTCATTGACGCTTCGCGGTTACCAGCAATGCCTCTTTGATCTCAGCGTCACTCCCCTCACCACCAAACTCCTTATTTCTTGCCGCCGCAATCGAAAAGTAGGATAATTCCCGCGGCCAAGCGGTTCGCCTCTCCGAAGAGCAGTTCCCGCCGCTGAGACGAAGCGCCGCCGAGGCGAGCGTACCGACTCGAAAAGACAATTCGTCATGTTGGAAACGAATCCTATTCTGATGGAGGAATCAGCGATGAAAAGCACCGAGAAGGCGAACGAGCGGCTTCACCGTGGGATGACTTCCAAGCTCTTGACTGCGGTGGCGGCTATCTGCGTGGTCACTCTGGGCACGGTACTCAGCGCATCTGCCGACGACCGTCCGATTGCTCTCACGGAAAGCGGACTTGTGATCGGCTTCAGGTCGCCTGGGGTAAACGAATTTCTCGGCATCCCCTACGCGGCTCCGCCGGTAGGAAATCTTCGCTGGAGACCACCGCAAGGTTACGGGTCCTTTCCCGGCTTTTTGCTGGAAGCAACTCAATTCGAAAGCGAGTGTTCGCAAGCCAGCGGAGGCAGCGAGAATTGCCTGTTCCTGAACGTCTTTACGCCCCCGACGGCCTCGGGAAATGGCGGGGGACCCGGCCTCCCTGTGATGTTTTGGATTCATGGTGGCGGACTCACGGAGGGGAGCAGCGATGCTTACATTCCTAAATGGCTCGTGAAAAATGGAGTGATCGTCGTCACCATTAATTACCGCTTGGGTTATTTGGGATTCTTTGCCCAGTCCGCGATCGATGCGGAAAGCCATCTCAAGGGCAACTATGGGTTGATGGATCAGCAATTCGCGCTCAAGTGGGTTCGCCGGAACATCGCAGCCTTTGGCGGCGATCCGCATCGAGTCACGATATTCGGCGAGTCGGCGGGCGGACAAAGCGTCTATGCCAATCTCGCATCTCCCCTGGTGGCGGGCCTGTTCAGTGGGGCGATCGCCGAAAGCGGATCGTACTCGCAATTCCAGGACTACTTTTCCTACGTTGTTGCGCTGGCGCAGGCCGAAACAACGGGCACCGCAGGTGTACCCTCTGGCGCCGCGATTGCCGATAGTGTCGGATGCACCAACCAGAAAGCCTCGTGTCTGCGCGCCGTACCCGCCTCGACAATGGTCGCCGGAGAGCCATTCCCGGTGTATCCGTTCGTAGACGGAACGCTGCTTACACAGACGCCCGGCGCGGCATTTGCCAGCGGAGAATTCAACCAGGTGCCAGTGATTTCGGGTACCAATCATGATGAATATCGGTTATTTGTAGCACTTGATTACGATTTAGTGGGGAATCCGATACTGACTCCGACGGAGTACGATACAGCCACATATGCTCTTTGGGGATCGAGTCTGGCACCGACCGTCCTCGACCTGTACCCATTTGCCAGTTACCCTTTTGGCGGTGAAGCCTTGGGCGCCTCAGGTACCGACGGAATCTTCAGCTGTCCTGCGCGGAATGCGGATCAGTTACTGTCGAACTTCGTGACGACGTACGTGTACGAGTTCAACGATGAAAACGCACCCCCATCTCAGTCTGCGTTTGGCGGGTTGTTGACGTTTCCGTTGGGCGCCTATCATAGTTCCGAGCTTCAATATCTATTCAAAGGCGTTGACGTTTTTGGGCTGTCCGTTTCGCTTTCACCAAAACAGAAGCAACTCTCTGATGCGATGGTTAGCTACTGGACGCAATTCGCAAAGACGGGCAATCCGAACTCCTCCGGTGAGCCGGTCTGGTCTCCGTACAGTTCGTCCAGCGACCAGTTCCAATCGTTCATACCACCAACGCCGGTGGTTGAGTCAAACTTTGCCACGGAGCACCAATGCTCCACATTTTGGGACACGTTCTAACCCAGCTTTGCGTCTGCCCTGGCAATGACTCGACCCTCGGGCTGTGGCGGCGTGTCCGGCGCTGGTGCCGAGAGATGGGGCAATGAGTGACTGCGATGTTTCACTAACCATCCGTACCCAAGCATTCATGAACTTGTCACGAACTGCGGCACGCGCACTCACGAGTTTCAGGACAACGCTCACTGAGAAAACTGGCCCGAAATCGGGTGAGCCCGGAGCCTGGGAATGTACACCACCCTCCGGCTGGTGAAACCTTCCTGCAACCGTGCCAAAACCCGTCCCATGGTCTATCATGAACTTACAGGAATTAGGGTCGCTACCTTTGCGCTGTATGTTCATGAAACTACATTATTCGGAGAGCTCAAATCCCACCCTCTCCGCCAGACTTTCGATGTGTTAAAGTACTCTCGCCCATGAGCCCTCCCCTCGAAACCCCATTCGACAGCGTTGAGAACGCCCACGAATACGTGCGCCTCTTGGTCGAGGCCATCACCGAAGCCAAAAAGGAGATTGCAGCCGACCTCGTCGCCGCCCGGCCGGATCGCCGCGTGGAAGCTCTACGAGTAGTGCAATTCAAGCTGGACAAACTGGAACAACACTTGAAGACGAGCAGCCGCCTGCTCAACGACCTGCGCACCTTGCGACGGCTTCTCTTCGACGAACGGCCAGAACCCGCCGCGGCCGGTCAGGACCCCGCCGCCTAGCTCGCGCCAGTATTCGAGCCTAGCATTTGAGCCGAGTATTCGAGCGAGATCGGGCTCCGCTTCACGCTCTCAATTTTTCGGCAAACTTCTTTTCCAACTTCTCGAGCTTCGGCGAGATCACGAACATGCAATAAGGCTGCCTGGAATTTTCGTTGTAATAATTCTGATGATAGCCTTCGGCCGCATGGAACTCCTCGGCCGGCTCAACTGCGGTCACGATTGGCTCCGGAAATGCCTTGGCCGCCGTCAACTCGGCAATGGTGTTTTCGGCGATCTTCTGCTGTTCGTCGTCACTGTAGAAAATCACTGAACGATACTGCTCACCCGCGTCATTGCCCTGCCGATTGAGCGTGGTCGGATCATGCACCGCGAAAAATACATCCAGCAAATCGCGATAGCTGATTTGATCGGGATCGAAGGTGACGCGGACAATCTCCACATGTCCCGTATCCCCGTTGCAGACTTGACGATAAGTAGCCTGGTCCGCACGTCCGCCCATATAACCAGACTCGACGTGCGTTACCCCGGTCAAACGCTGAAACACAGCTTCAATACACCAGAAGCATCCTCCGCCAAAAATCGCTGTTTGTTCGTTTGCCATCTCTTTAGCCATGCCAATTGGATGCCCATACGCTCGCGAAGTTACGTTTTTACCGCACCGGCCTCAGGGAACTAATTTCACTGTTCCGCTCTTACTGAATTTCCAGCGAGACCACGTCTCCGTCGCCATCCTGGCGCTCGCGATAGTTAAGCGCTACGCTCTTGTTCTTCCACTCGCAGGAGAAGTTGTCGGCTCCGAGCAGCACGACGTGTTTGCTATCGTTTATGTGCAGTTTAAGGGATCGTCCCCCTGACACTACGCTCAGCAGGGCCTGTGGTGCGGCCGAGCAATCTACCGCAGCGAGTTTTCCCTTGATGAAACGAACCGGCCTCGGCGCTTCTTCCACTTCAATCTTGCCCTCGACTCTTCCCGCAGGCACGCTGCCAGAATTATGCACGGCCCCCATGCCCTCCGATGAACGGCTCTCGATCCGCGGCTGGAATGATTTTGAGCGCTCTTTAAAGTCCTCCGCCTGCGCCAACGAAGCACTCGCCTGATTTGCAATTCCTGGATTTTCGCTGTTCGCAAGGCTTCGCAACAATGTGATTGCATCATCCACCTTGCGATTCGTCATATAGATATTGGCGAGGTTGATTTGATAGCTCTCATTCCTGGGAGATAATTCCACCGCCTTCTGCATCGTAGCCAGCCCTTTTTCGGTCTCCCCGGAAAACGCCTGCGCGTAAGCCAGCAGCGAATACGCATCGGCCAGCTTGGGATCAAGCGCAATCGCAGCCTCCAGCTCTTTTTTCATCTCCTCCGACTTTGCACCATTCCGGAAGTCTCCCGCACGACTCAGCAGCAGCGCGTTGTAATAATGCACCCGGGGATCTTTGCTGTCGTGCGCCTCCGCCTTGCGGAATTCTTCCGATGCATGTTCATACTCGTGCCGTTGCAGGTAGGCATAGCCTGCCCCGCGCAGCGCCGCCGCATTGTCTGGATCCACCCTAAGCACGGCCTCAAATTCTTCTAGTGCGCGGTCGTGATGGTCGGGAGAGTGGGCATCGATATCGGCCAACAAAGCCTGAGCATCCTCCACACTCACGGGCGTTTCAGTAAATTGCGCTGCGACAATTCCAGAGGGAGTGGCCATCGGGTAGTATTTGAAACGACCACTGCTCAGGTAATTACGGAGCGCTTTGTCTAACTGATCCGTCGTCATTCCAAACGCTTGTTCCGTTGCCTCCTCAACCGTTTTCTTCTGGTTGATCTTCGCGTCAAAATAGGCCGCCAACTTTGGTATCAATTGATTGTCGTATATGTAATGCACTAACAGGCCAGACTCCGCATAGAAAACGTTGCGATGATCCCCGCTCTCGTTATAAGTCTTCGAATACTGCCGTACGCGAAATAAGTCGGCAACTCGCATCGTGCCCATCTGTTGCAGAATTTGATAAGTCTGCTCGGGAATCTTGCCAACGCGCGCTTCTTTGCTGTCAACTTCGATACTCGAGAAATATTCCGCAAATCCCTCTTCAAACCATGGATCGGCGCGCGCCGAGAGATTGCCATTCATCAACTGGTGGGCATATTCATGAAAGACAACCGACCAAGGATTCTCCACCGACATATCGAGCATGATGAAGCAGCGATCTTCCCCACCCTGAAACAGACCTGCCATTTCCGTAGGCTTGCCGTTAAAAACGGGCGCCAGTTGCCGCATTTCCTTGCTATTTCGGAAAGCCACGATCTGCAACGGGACCGGAAGGTTGACGTGCGCCTGGGTCATCAGCTTGCCAAACACGGCGCGCATCTGCTCGAAGTGGAGCGCAACATCTCGGCCGCGCTTGTCACCAGCGTCCGTGATTACGGAAAAGTTAGGCGAGTGTATCTCCACCCATTGCGCATCGCCAGCAAAGCTTTGAAACGGCCACAGGACAAAGCATCCGAGCGCGAAGTAGACTCTGAGAAACCGCATAACCGTCCTCCCCCGAGAAACGGCACGAGCAAGGAATGGTACAGCAAAATACTGAGAAATGAATAACTATTTTGTAAGTTTGATATTGCTGCGGCTGACCGGAGAACGGGGCGGGCTCTATCTCTCGCCTGGCGGCGAGTTACCCCCCATGAAGCGAGTTATACCGACACGGTGAAAGAAGTTTCCGTCCGCGTAACCGGACGATAGAGAGTATCGCGCTCAATCGGCTCCCGTCCCGCCTCCTTGATCAAGCGCACCAGATCCTGCCGCCGCAAACCTTGCGGAGTCGTCGCTCCCGCATCGTGATAAATCTTTTCTTCGACCACCGTGCCATCAATATCGTCGGCCCCAAAGCGTAATGATATTTGCGCAATCTTCGGCGTCATCATCTGCCAATAAGATTTCACATGGGGAAAGTTATCGAGCACCAGCCGACTCACTGCAATCTGCTTGATGTCGAGCATCCCTGTGGTCGTAAAAAGATGCTGCAGCGGCGTGTTCGCCGGATGAAAAGCCAACGGAATAAAAGTCTGGAAGCCGCCGGTTTCATCCTGCAAAGCGCGCAATTTGAGCAGGTGATCGACGCGGTCCTCGTCGTTTTCAATGTGGCCGTAGAGCATGGTGGCGTTCGATTTCAGCCCAATCTGGTGCGCCAGCCGCGCGGTATCGAGCCACTCATCGCCATCTATTTTGTGATCGCAGATAATGTGCCGCACCCGATCGGCAAAAATTTCCGCGCCGCCGCCCGGCAGCGAATCGACCCCCGCTTCTTTCATTTTTTCCAGCGTCTCGCGGATTGTCAATTTAGCCCGCTTCGCCAGATACGCAACTTCCACCATAGTGAAAGCCTTCATGTGGACCTGCGGAAAGCGCTCTTTCAATCCCGAAACTAGGTCAAGAAAATACTGGAACGGCAAATCGGGATGCAGCCCACCAACAATATGAAACTCCGTGACCACCTCTGAATACCCCGAAGCCGCCGTAGCGAAAGCCTCCTCCAGCGCCATGGTGTAAGCACCCGGAGTGTCTTTCTTGCGCCCAAAAGCGCACAACCGGCAAGCCGCCACACAAACGTTCGTAGGGTTGATATGCCGATTCACATTGAAGTAAGCGGTGTCGCCATGCATCCGCTCCCGAACCCAGTTGGCCAGCCAGCCCACGGCCAGAATGTCGCCCGTCCCATAAAGAGCAAGCGCATCGGCTTCGTTCAGGCGTTCGCCCGCCAGGACTTTATCTTTGATCGGAGGCAGCCGCGAATCGTCGGTCTGGAATGCATGGATCTTAAATGAGTGCGGAACAGGCATCGCTATCGATGATACCGCAGGAAGTGATGGAAGTCACAGCAGCCCGTCGCGGCGCTGCGGCCTGACCGATTCGGGCGAGGCTCCGGTGGCCGCTCATTCCAGCGAGACCCCATCTGCCGCGGAATCACGGTGCTCGCAACCGGGGCGTCACGCCAATGTCCAAATGCTCTATGCGTTCGACCCGCGGCTTCTGAGGCTGATGATCCCTGTCGCTTGATGCATTTCGCGTTCATCCTCGCCAGCCCTTGGAGCTCGAAGACATCATCATTCGTGCGGAAAGACCGAGAACTCGGTTATCAGCGCAAAGGAGAACCTCGTTACGAAGGTAAATTGCCCCTGATTACCGTCGGTGCCATCATCTTCTCAGCGTGCTGGGGCCCATCTCGGTCGTGCGAGGAGCTGCCGGCGTGGGAGATACTTTCATGCGGCCTTCGCCTCGTTTTTTCATCGGAGTTTCTTGCGTTCTCATCGTGCTGACGCTCGGCGTCGCACCGGCGCAGAAGAAGGAAATCAAGATCGGATTTTCCATCGAGGACATCAAAGGCGAGCGTTGGCAGACCGACCTCGACGAATTCCAGCGGCGCGCCCATGAACTCGGAGGTGCCGTCGTTACCCGCTCCGCCAATGGCGACGACGACCTGCAGTTTCGCCAGATCAACGAACTGCTTGAGGGCGGCATCGATGTCCTCGTGTTTCTGCCGCACGATACCAGCAAGGCGGAGCGTATGGTGGAAGCCGCGCACGCGAAACACGTCCCGGTGATCAGCTATGACCGGCTGGCCAGTGCGCCAGTCGATCTCTACGTCGGATTCGACCTTTTCTCGGTCGGACTCGAGCAGGCGCAAAGCCTGGTGGATCTCGCACCCAAAGGCAACTACCTGTTGTTGGGAGGCTCACCGCTCGACGCCAACTCGAAAGTCGTTCGCGCCGGACAAATGAAAGTGCTGCAGCCCTTCATCGACCGCGGAGACATCCATGTCCTTGCCGATGTCTGGGTGCCGGAGTGGAGCGCGACCGAGGCTTACGTCATGGTCACCGAAGAGCTGGCCAAGCTCAAGGCAGCTCCCACGGCGATTGTTGCCTCGAATGACGCGATTGCCGGCGGCGCAATCCAGGCGCTCGAAGACAAGGGCTGGTCAGGCAGAGTGCTGGTCTCGGGCCAGGACGCAGACCTCGCTGCCATCGAACGAATCTTCGCTGGCTCTCAACTGATGACCGTCTATAAGCCGGTCGGGGATGAGGCGCGGGCCGCGGCTGAAGCCGCGATGAATCTCGCGCGGCACCAAGACGTGGACAGCGGGGCGGAGGTGCCGAACGGCTTGCTGACCACAAAAGCCATCCTGCTGACGCCGATCTGTGTTACCGAGGAAAACGCGAAACAGACGGTGCTCAAAGATGGATTTCAGAAGCTGGAAGTCGTCAAGCAAGGCCTGCCCAAAGACAAGCAGGCACAGTTGGACAAACCATAGCAGCAGTCTCGCCGGGCGCAGGCATGCATAGGAATTGCTTCTTTGCTCCGCCGGTTCGCGACTGGCCTCTTCCCAGCGCCGAAAAAATAATTGCACAAACCTCATGGTGCGGCACACCCGCGAGAAGCTCCTGGGCTTTTCGAACACTTGCGCTACCGTGGCGTCAGCCTTACGACCCGCAAGCAAGGGTTGCCTGAAAGCAGTAGCTGAAAGCGGTAGAAGGAGGGTTCTGCCGAGTAGCCGGTTGATTACTGGCGGTTCTGCAGGCAGCATTCGGTCCTCTTTCGGGGAGAATCCGCAGTCTACTTTTCACGGAAAAATTGCATCTATAAAGAAGCACTCGCGAGCGTTTTGCCAGCGGGAGCAAAATTGCGCCGCTTTGTAAGGAGATCTCTATGAATCGAATTCTGATTGCACTTCTCGCCACAACGGTGCTGTGCGGAAATTTACCGGCGCAAACCACCGCTCAGCCAGCACCGGCTTCTGGCACCGCTCCTGCCACCACCACTCCCAGGCTCGCGCCCGGCAGCGTCATCCCAGCCGAACTCACCAAGACTGTCGATGCGAAAAAGGTAAAGACCGGCGATGAAGTCGTGGCCAAGGTCACACAAGACCTGCGCAACAATGCTGGCACAATCATTGTCGCTAAAGATACCAAGATTGTCGGGCACGTAACTGACGCACAGGCGCGCAACAAGGAGCAGAAGGAATCCGAGGTGACGATCGCCTTCGATCATATGGTCCCGAAAAACGGTGAAGCGATGGAGATGCCGATGTCCATCCAGGCAATCATCGCGCCGCAGAATCCCAATTCCGCCAATGCCTCAGGTGGTCAGCAAAGCGCAGCCAGCCCGGTTCCGGACACCAGCGGATCGTCCAATGGACGATCGGGAACGGGAGGAACGACGGGCGGAACAACCCCTCAGCCCGCAAGCATCCCACAAAACTCCGGCACGTCGGCAGGAGCGCCCACGGGACCCCAGACGCAACAACCGATCACAGGAAATACCCGGGGCGTGGTTGGAATCTCAAATCTAGATCTTGCGGCAGCATCCGATGCAACGCAAGGATCAGTGGTGAGTTCCGAAAAGAATAACGTCAAACTAGACGACGGAATTTTCTTGCTGCTGCGAGTGAATTAGCAAGAGGGAGATAAAGAATTGTCGCAAGTTATTTTCGCAGCAGTAGATCGCTGGCGACGAACGCGAAGAACACAACCGAGATCACTCCGTTCATAGTGAAGAACGCCGCGTTCAGCTTGCTCAGATCGTCGTGACGGACCAACGCGTGCTCGTAGAGCAGCAGCGCAGCCACGGCGATCACTCCCACAAAAGCAAGTTTGCCCAAGCCGAAGGTAACGATGAGCGCGACTAGCAGCCCGATCATCACGATGTGAAACAAACGAGCAATGATGAGCGCATTCCTGATGCCGAGATGACGCGGCAACGAGTGCAAACCGTGGCTGCGATCATAGTCATGATCCTGACAGGCATAGATCACATCGAAGCCGCCAACCCAGAACGTAACCGCAGCAGTGAGCAGCAGGATCCGCGGGTCAAGTGACCCACGAACCGCGATCCAGGCAGCTGCAGGAGCGATGCCGAGCGCGAATCCGAGAATGAGATGCGACCAGCGCGTGAATCGCTTGGTATAGGAATAAAGAAGGATTACCACGAGCGCCAGCGGAGAAAGCATCAGGGTCAAGCGGTTCAACTGCGAAGCCGCAAGAACAAAAATTCCGCATGCTGCGAGAACGAACGTAGTCACAAAGGCAGGCGTTAACCGTCCAACCGGAAGTGCGCGAGTCGAAGTGCGGGGATTGGCAGCATCAATCGAGGTATCGGCGAGCCGATTGAATGCCATCGCAGCGGAGCGCGCCGAAACCATGGCAACGACGATCCAAGCCATTGGCCGCCACGCCGGCAAACCTCCGGCAGCAAGCATGGCTCCGCAAAACGCAAACGGAAGCGCAAAGATCGAGTGCTCCCACTTGATCATCTCCAGCGTGATCTTCAGATTTCGGAAAAAGCCCACGTCTCGATTGTAAATTAGCGGTCGGTGCGTGACTCAGCAGACAACCGGCGACTAGACATTGTCGGCAGCTCCTTCGACCAGCGGCACAAAGCGGCAACCTTCCAGAATCTTCACCTCCGGTTGTCCGCGGACTTTACAGATCAACTGCAATTCCTGACTGGAAGGCGGCCCAATCGGCGCCATCAAGCGTCCACCTTCACGCAACTGAGTGAACAGAGCAGGAGGAATTTCGGCGGTTGCGGCGGAGACAAGGATGGCGTCGAATGGCGCATACTCTTCCCACCCTTCGCGGCCATCGCCGACTCTGATCTTCACATTGCGATATTCCAATCGACGGAGCGTACTTCCCGCCGAAGCGGCCAGTTGCAGGTGCCGCTCCACTGAATAAACCTCGGCACAGAGCAGCGAAAGCAATGCCGTTACGTAGCCAGAGCCCGTCCCGATTTCGAGAACCCGGTCAGCGGCTTGGAGCGCCAGGCGATCGAGCATAACGGCCACAATATACGGCTGGGAAATGGTCTGCCCTTCGCCGATCGGAAGCGGATGATCTTCGTAAGCGTTCGCCTGTAGATTCGCGGGGACGAACTCGTGCCGCGGCACGTTGCCCATGGCAGCAAGCACACGAACGTCGTGAATGCCGCGCTCGCCGAGCTGTGAACGGAGCATTCGTTCGCGTTGCGCAGCGAAATCGTCGTGATCGGGGTTTAAGTCCAAACCTTCACCCCAAAGGACACAGAGAAACACAGGGAAAATCAAGCCTGGCTTCTGTATTCCTCTGTGCTCCCTGTGTAAGGCATTGCTCGCGTGCGTGCCCGAAACTTGCGGAACCCATCAACAGCGTCGACCTGACTGCAATTTGCGGAATGACGAGTCAGTACGGCCCGATGATTCCGCCAATATTTCGCGCCGCGGCAGCATCAGGCCTTGCCTTCTTCTCTTGCGCCGCAATCATGTCGAGATACTTGTATGCCGATCCCGTGTTGAAGAGCACGACTTTATCGTCCGCGCCAAAAAATCCACTGGCACGCAGTTTCCGATAAGCAACCAGCGACGCCGCTCCTTCGGGAGCGGCGAACACGCCTTCCACACTAGCCCAGTGTCGAGTGGCTGCCAGAATTTCCTCGTCGGTCGCAGCCACCGCAGTACCTCGGCTTTTTTCCAGGATGTCGAGAATCAGGTAGTCCCCATAAGGCTTTGGAACACGCAGGCCAGCGGCAAATGTCTGTGCGCCGGTCCACATTTCGCTGACCCATTTTCCGGAGGAGCTCTTGGTTCGGGAAACGCTGTCTGCCTCCCAGGCTTTCACAATCGGCGCGCAACCAGAGGCCTGCACAGTAATCATTTTGGGGCGCTCGGAGCCGATCCAGCCGAGCTCCTCCATCTCATCGAAGGCCTTCCACATACCGATCATCCCCACGCCGCCACCGGTCGGATAGATGATGCCTTGCGGAAGCTTCCAGTTCATCTGTTCGGCAACCTCATAGCCCATCGTCTTCTTGCCTTCGACGCGGAACGGCTCTTTGAGGGTTGAGACATCGAACCATTTTTCTTCGTCCTTACGTTCGGCAACCATGCGCCCACAGTCGCTGATCAGGCCGTCGACCAGCACCAGGTGCGCACCGTAGTAATCGCACTCCATGCGATTCGCGATGGGCACATCTTTGGGCATAAAGATATGCGCCTCGATGCCCGCCGCTGCCGCGTAGGCAGCCAGCGCGCCACCGGCGTTTCCAGCGGAGGGAGCGGCCAGCTTCCGCAGACCGTAATGTTTGGCCATGGTCACCGCGGCCGACATGCCACGCGCCTTGAACGATCCGGTAGGATTCAGTGCCTCATCTTTGATATAGACATTCGCGTACTCGCGACTGGGAAGCATGGGAGTGAACCCTTCGCCGAGCGTGACGGGCTTTTCATTGCCAGGAAGGTCGGGGAGAACTTCAGCATAACGCCACATGCTGGCGACGCGACCTGACAAATTTTCCGGCAGCAACTTCCCCTTCAGGCTGGCGAGATTGTAGCGGACGAAAAGCACACCGCCGTCTTTGGGACAGACACTCTGCGGGCGATCAGCGGGGAGATGCTCTCCGCAGCGGGTGCATTCGAGATAGGAAATTCGCATCGGAGGAAGGATAGCATTTGCCTCGAGCTACGAAATTAGATTCGGCCGCTGAGCCGCTCCTTACATGGAAATGTGAGAATTCAATCGGAGATTGCGTTGAGGTCGACGCGGGGCACCGACAGCAACAGCTCGGAGCTGTGGCGACAAGTAGGCACGCACAAAAGGATCTGTCGTTCGTGCACAAACTGTGGCAGCAGCCGCTGCCGCGGAGTCCAACCGTTACTACCGCAAGCTTTTCAGCATCTCCTTCGCCCGCCGAAACCACGGACGCTCGCGCCGCTGCAGATAACCTGGCATACTGAGCTTCTTATCGAGCACCTTCTGCGCCCACTCCCGTGCTTCGGCGTTGCGGCCTTCGGACGCAAGTAGCTCCGCAAAATTTAAATAAGTTTCTGACAACGTCGATGTGATTGTGATCTGTCGGAACAGCGCCTCGGCTTTTTCTTTTTGCCCGGTCTCGGCATAGGCGTGGGCCAACAATCCGGCGGCACGTTGGAAATCGTAGTTGGACTCTTTGCTGACGGCTCGTTCGAGATCAGGTAATGCGGCTCGGGCATCGCCTAACAGGATGGCGCACACTCCGCGCCGATAAAAGGGGTCGAGCGTATCGGCGCGGGCGCCGATGGCTTTGTCGAAGGCAACACGGGCCTGCGCGAGATCGCCGTCGTCCATGTAAAGGTTGCCGAGCTCTTCGTAGTTTCCGGCCGACGGGTTGTCGCGAATCGCAGCTTCAAGTTCGCGAATGCGCTTGCGGCGCGGGAAGACTTTAAAGGACTGGCTCAGCAATCCGATGTCGGGAACCGCTTCGACTAGGAGATAGATAATCGCCCCCAGCGGACCGAGAAACAGAATGATGAAAATCCAATAGGTGTCCGGCCGACGCCGGATGAAATGGACGATGGCCAATCCCTGGAGAATGATGCCCCAGGGATAGAGGAGATAGCTCAGGAATCCCATGTTTGTTTTCGACTTAACTCAAGCACTTCAGCCTAGCGTGAGATTACACATTTGTGGAAGATGGATAAAGTGACTGCGCGGTGGCGGCGCGGATTTACACGTCGTCGGCAGTGAATTGCGGCGAACTGCGTTCCGACTAGAAAGTTGGGTAGGAGCAACAATGTCGAATCAGAAAGATACTAAACTAAGCGACGAAGAACAGATATTGGCTTTGCAGGAAGCTGGCGACAAGGCGCTCGTGAGCGCCGATCTCACCGTACTGGCACAGATCTTTGCCGACGACTACGTGCAATATAACGAGGCCGGCAAAGCATTCAGCAAACAGGACGTGCTGAATGATTTTCGGACCGGGGCGATTCGCTATCCGGCGATTGTTTCTACGGGACGCAAGATTCGCATATTTGGCGACACCGCGGTGGTGCATGGCTCGGAATCCGATGTAGTGGAAACAAACAGCAAACGCGCGAACGTGCGCTATGTTTACCTTGACGTTTTGAGGAAAGACAAGGGTAAGTGGAAATTAGTGGCATCGCAACTGGCGCGGCCCATGGAGTCCTAAAGGTACGGGGTCGGACGATCTGCCGGAAAATTCATTTCTTCGCTATCTAGTATCATGGACTTACATTAGAAGTTAACGCTAACTCATTGAGTTAACATATACTTATTGCCGAGTCATCGACTTGCGGGAAGATGGGTGGAACCCGGGGACTGACAGGATTTTTCCAAAAAATCTTTTCCCTATTTCTGATCTTTCATGCTTTATCTCTGATTTTTGATCTCTGCTCTCTGCTGCGGTTTCTGGCGAGGGCTACTCCGCGGTACGAAGCCTATTCTGCCAGTGCGACCAGAAGAACCAGATGATCCCGACTAGCAAGAACACGCCAATCACCGCGTCGAACTTGTGGAAGTACTTCCCCAGCGCACGCCAGTTCTCTCCTAGTTTCATGCCGAAGTAGGCGAGTGCGAAACACCAGGGCCACGATCCGAGGAAGGTGTAGATGTGGAATTTGCCGCGCGGCATGCGGGCGATTCCGGCGGGCAGCGCGATAAATGTGCGGATCACGGGCAGCAGACGTGCAATAAAGACGGCCGTTTCTCCCCAACGCAGAAAAAAACGATCGGCCCAATCTAATTCGCGGCGGCCGATCAGGATCCAACGTCCATAACGCTCGACCAGCGGACGCCCGCCGTAACATCCGATTTCATAGGCGACCACCGAACCTAGATTGCATCCGATCGCGCCAGCGGTTGCCGCCCACACCAGTTTCATAGCGCCGGTATACACAAGATAGCCCGCAAAAGGCATGATCAGTTCGGAAGGTAGCGGAATGCAGGCCGATTCGATCGCCATGAGCAACGTGATGCCGACATAGCCGGTCGCAGCTACGAGGGAATTGATAAAGATGAATAGTATGGTAAAGATTTTCTCGGTCATGCGATCAGCGGCACAGGGTGAGGAACAGCCGATTCTTCGCTCCGCTCAGGATGCCAATTGAGAAGGCCACGGTCATTGCTGATCAGAACGCCCCTTCTTGGGTGAAGCTGAAGCCGGGCAAAGTAACGCCATCCGCTAATTTGGAGACCTTTACCTTTACCACCGGCGCGTCGGGCGCGGTGACCTCAGCGGGGCGCAGCACTGCGTACTGCGAGAATACTTCGCTGTATACCTTGGTGACGAGGTGATCCTGGCCAGTTGCGTCGTGACGCCAGACTTGTCCGAGTTTGATGCTCTTTACGGCCACAGGTTATTCCTTAGTTCCCAGACTACTCACCCGCCTGCCAAGCCGTCAATCGCTGCCAAGTTACCTTTGGCGGTGGAGGGCTGCTTCGAACCTTAAGCTTTGTTACCATGAACCGGCTGATCAGGTATGTCAGGAGGAAAAGCGATGCCTCGCGGAAATGTGCCGCGTCAACCGAGTCCTAGCGGAAGTCGCAAAAGAAGGCAGGAAGGTGCGCTCAGGACGAAAGCTGTACCGTTCAAGCCCCTGAAAGCGCAGAATAAGGCCGCGCCTCCGAAAGCCGATCGTGCCTCGGCTCACGCGCGAAACGCGGCCAAGGCTGCCGTTCAAAACGCGGTTCAGAAAAAGAAATCCGCATCTGGGTACGACCCTCTGGCTCCCGAGCGCGTACGTCAAATCATCGCGGGGCTTGACCAGATGTATCCCGGCGTGACTTGCGCTTTAACGCACCGCAGCGCTTGGGAGTTACTGGTAGCGACGATTCTTTCCGCGCAATCGACTGACGTGCGAGTGAATATGGTCACACCGAAGCTCTTCGAAAAATATCCAACGGTCCAGGATTTCGCGGCGCTCGAACCCGAACAGTTACAGTCGGACATTTACTCGACCGGCTTCTACCGCAACAAATCGAAATCGGTGGTGGGCGCAGCGCGAAAACTCGTTGCAGATTTTGGCGGGACCGTGCCGCAGACGATGGAGGAATTGCTGACTATCCCGGGAGTAGCACGCAAGACCGCGAACGTCGTGCTCGGGACGTGGTTCAAGAAGAATGAAGGCGTGGTCGTGGATACGCACGTGACGCGGATTTCACGCCGCCTGGAACTGACCAAGCACGACGATCCGAAGAAGATTGAACAGGATCTGATGCAGATCGTTCCGCGCCAGCGCTGGACCGACTTTTCTCACGAGGTGATCTGGCACGGGCGGAAACTGTGCGTGGCGCGCCGTCCGAAGTGCGCCGACTGCGGACTGGAGAAACTATGCCACGCGGCGGATAAGACTTGGTCGACGGTCGAGATACATCGGGACGCGCGGCCTTAGGATTGGTCGCGGGATTGTTCAGCAGCCGGTGTAGGACAGTTCAACGACTGTGCAATCATCATTGAGCGGTGTGCCTCCGCAGAAGTCAGCTACCGCGGAAAAGACATCCTCCATCGAAGCGCTTTTGCCTGCTATGTGCTCCAGGCGTTCGCTGTCGAACATATCTCCGCGAGCATTCTCGGCTTCCGTGACGCCATCCGTTACCAGGATCACTCGATCCCCCGGCCTCATCTGGCAACGATCGCTCGAATAAGTCGCATCCGCCAGCAGTCCTACGGGCAGGTTGCCATGAGCTGGGCGGAGCACCTCGTTGCCACAGATCCAGACCGGCGGGATATGTCCACAGTTGACGTATTCGAGATCGCCGTCGCTGCGCAGGCGCGTAATGATCATGGTCGCGTATTTCTCACCGATATGTTTGTAGGTGAAGAAACGATTGACCGCGTCAACAATTTCGGTAAGAGGCATGCCCGAAATCAGTTGCGAATAGACCATGCCCTGCAGAATGGAAGCGAGCAGGGCGGCGGACACTCCCTTGCCGCTAACGTCGGCGAGAACCACCGCCAGGCCCTGGGGTGTGTTGACCGCTTCGAAGAAATCGCCCCCGATTTCCTTACAAGACATATTGCGTCCGTTGACCTTAGCGAAGGGAACTTCGGGCAGAGTCACAGCCAACAGCCGCTGCTGAATCGACGCTGCGATCGACAATTCCTGCTGGTAACGACGCCCGGCTTCTTCGGCCTGCACCAGACGTGCGTTCTCGATCAACTGCGCGGCTTCGGTGGCGATCGCACGCAGAATATCGTGGCTGACGCTCGTGATATCGCGCGAAGCAAATCGCGAATCGACGTAGAGCGCGCCCATTACCTCTCCCCCGGCAGGCTGCTGCTCGCGAGTAGTCTGCACCAACGGCTTGCGCAGAGGCATACAAATGACGGTGCGCAGATCGAAGGCGACAATGCTCTGCCGCTCCTTCACGTCAAGCATCTGACTGGTATCGGTGACCAGGTATTCGGAGTTCGAAGTCAAGGCGCCGTCAAGCACGGAACGCGAAATCGTCTTGTCGTCGAGCAGGGGCTCGCCCCTCGAGTTGCGTCCGGCGGCTAACGTAAGATTTTCGTCAAGATCGCGCAAGAAAATGTAACCACGCTCAGCGCGAGTCAGCTTAAGCGTAGCGTCGATCAGCGTGACCAGGATCTCGTCGAGCACGCCGATCGTATTCAGCTTGCGCGCCGCCTCCATGAAGAGTGTGAGCTTCTCGAGGTCGCTGGCCTCCGGCGCGATCTGAATGCCCGAGATCTGGCTCAGAAATTCGCGCGCCGTATTGGAAGTGGCATGGAGCGGGTGAAAAATCAGATAGGCAACATCACGCGCGCCAAATTCGAGACGGTCATTTCGTTGCAGCTTGTGGCGATCAATCTTCTCGCCATTGACGAAAGTGCCATGTTTGCTGCCCAGATCTACGACAAAGAACTCGCCATCTTCCGCAACGATCGAAGCATGTTCGCGCGACACACGAGGATCGGCGATCACCAGGTCGCGGTCCACTTTGCGGCCCACCGTGTAAGGAGTGTGGTTTAGTGACAGCGTCTGCTGATCATTACCCTGAACGAAGATCGCGATGGGGAAGACGCTGGATATACCCGAGTGCGAGGATGCCGACATGTACTCTGACTCTCCTGCGGCCATCGTGCCAAAAAATCGGGCCGGAAGTTAAGATATGAGGAAAACTCCACCGGCCGGACACGGACCCCACAGCATTCTACGACGAGCCCGGCCGTAGCGGTGCGGTAAAAGTCCTTCGCTATGGGAAGACCGGTCCCGAGCCGCCACCCCAGGGGAGAGCCGCGGGTCCGTCCAAAGCAGGATCGGCCGGCCCGTTTTGGACCCTATCTTTAATCTTTAATCTTTAAATCTTGTAAAAGTCCTCTGATAGTAATGGACCAGCATCAGGGCAGCCACTCCCAAGGGGATCTGTGTCACCGTCCAGAAAGGGATTGCCCAGCCACGCTCGACCACTTCCTGCGGCAAAACGAAGGAGAGCGCCGCCAGCACCGTGCTCGAGAACCACGGCCAGATAATCAGTACAGCGGTGATCGCGTAAAGCACGCGGGTGGCAAAACCGCGCTGCCAGATCGTCCGGCGCATCTTCACCAGCAGCAGCAACGCCGGGATCAACAGCACTTGATTGTAGGGAGAAGAGGTAGGCACCAGGAGGATGGTCGTGGCCAGCACCAGGCTGAGCGTAAACGCAAAAGAATCGGCGGTCGCCGCTTGCCGGCGTTCCCTCCAACAAGCACCCAGCACGGCTGCGAAAGCGGGAACCTCAAGCGCCCAACTCCAGGGATAGCCGATCATCTGCTCCATAACGGACACCGTGCCGGTGTAGCTCCGATATTCGCGAACCGCCTGCCAGAAACGGGGAATCCAGTGCGGCAGGTACCACTCCGAAGCGGCCAGCAAGATGGCCATCGTGACCAGAAATGAAATCGCCAACCGGCAGCGGCACCGCCAATCTGCCAGGGTCCAAATGGCGAGCCAAAGCAGCAACAGGAAAACGAGCTGCGGTTTCACCGTCGCCACAGCCAGCAGAACTCCGGCGGCGACCGCGTAATTCGATGCGAGCAGCCTCATCGCAATCGCCAGCAGACCAGCGATAAGAAGGCTCATCTGCTGCAGCTTCAGCCCTTGCATAACACCCAGGCTGCCCAACGTCAGCAGCAGCAGGCTGAACTGAGCCCACAGCGGCGCCGACCACCGTAGAACTCTGAGCCAGAGCACGGTGCTGGCGGAGGTAAGAATCAACAATAGCCAGAAGAAGCCTTTTTGAACGATCGCGAAAGGTAATCGAATCGTCGGAGCGAGGCAGAAAACAACATAAACGGGATAGGCAAACCCCTGCTGATCCCGGGGGTCATTGACCCGAGACGGGTCGAGTGGACGACCGTAATAGCCGGTTTGAATTTCGCGGGCGACTTCTGCGCTGTAAGGATCGCGTCCGTTCAGGAGCAGTTCCCTCGCGCCCACCCAACGGGGATAAAGATCGGAAAGATTGCCCCGCGGCCGGTCATGGGCAGCGGCATCGGCCATCTGCTGCGGGACCTGCACGCGACTGGCGTAAATCCACATACCGGCCGTACAAACCACGGCAGCGAGAACCAGATAGAACGGCCCGTAAAAAGCGCGTGGACTCATGCAACCTGAGAGAATCTGGATACTGCAAACGCCGGAGAAGTCCCGGTCTAGCCGCCATGCGCGGCAAAAGCAAGCCCCCTCATGTTACAACTAATCACACAAAGAACTCTTTCGACGATGCCTCCAATGCGATCGCGAATCGTGGTTTCTGCGGCAATCGGCCTGGCGAGCGGGCTTTTCTGCTGGTTCCTGATGAAGCAGTTGCACCAGGACGCTGGCGATCTGAGTTGGGCAATCCACGCCGCGCGGCGCTTCCTCGCTCACCAGAACCCCTACGATACTCCACTGGAGCAGTATCCATTCACTGCGGCTTTGATTGCGCTGCCCTTCGTGCGCCTGCCGCCGGAAGTCGCCGCGGGCCTGTTCTACGGCATCAGTTCCGCACTTCTGGCCTTCGGTCTTACACGCCTTGGTTACCAGCGCTTGTTCATCTTTCTCGCATATCCCTACTGGGCCGGCCTTATCACGGTGCAATGGTCCCCCATCATCACGGCCAGCGCATTCTTCCCGCTGCTGCTGCCGGTTACTATGGCCAAACCGCAAGTCGGATTGCCGGTATTACTCACGCACGCGAACCGGCGTGGCCTACTGGTATGCGTGGCTTTCGGAGTCCTGAGTCTTGTACTCATGCCGAAATGGCCGCTACTCTGGTTTGGCCAGTGGGGGAACTACCAGCACTTCATCCCCCTTCTAATCTTGCCGGGACCGCTGCTCCTGCTCGCTTTGCTACGTTACCGCGAACGGGATGCGATTCTCCTGCTGCTGTCAGCGCTTGTCCCGCAGCGCTGGTTTTTCGACAGTTTCACTCTTTGGCTGATCCCCAAAACGCGCCGCCAGATTCTGGCAACCGTTCCCTTCAGTTGGGCTGTTGGCATGTGGCGCTGGTACCACGCGCCGCACACTATGCACGAGGTGGGACTTTGGACCGTTCTTGGCCTCTACCTTCCCATGCTTGCCGTCGTGCTGCTGCGGCCGCGCGCCGATAGAACCGACTCCGCACAGCGCCACCAGGAGCACGGCTCTTAACCCTCGACATAGAGCACTTTCGCAAGGCTGATTCTATAATGGCTACGAAAACCCGGACGCGGGAGGCGTCATTCCAAGTCCATTCAGCGAACCTTGTGTCACCTAAAGATTGGCAACCTCAGTGTCGGATGTTGTAGACACATACGAGCCTGGGACCCGAAACAAACAATTGAATCGCCCTGTGGAATCGCCAGAGATAGAGATACGGAGCCCTAGAACGAGTATAAGGGGCGCCATTATAGACGCGGCCTCAATGGCCGGGCACGTCCCCGTCAGTGCCGCTGACATCGCCCGGCTCTCCGTTACCAGCAGCAAAGGAGTTGCGTACGCTTCTCATCCGGACCTCTGCTAAACATCTTCTTCCCGCATTGACTTTCGTTCTGGCATTGTTGATGTGGGGATATTGCGTGCATGGGAGCCAGCTCGTGAATCAGCGGCTGGACGCCAGTGGGTTTCCAGGACGTACTTTTTCTGATCTGTTCCCACGCTGGCTGGGCGCACGAGAACTACTGCTCCATGGCCGCAATCCCTACTCCCAGGAAATCACCCGGGAAATTCAGCGAGGCTATTACGGCCGGCCGATTGATCGCAATCTGGCCTCTGACCCTTCTGACGAACAGCGCTTTGCTTACCCGCTGTTCGTAGTCTTCCTGCTGGCTCCTACTGTCGACCTGCCATTCACTGTGGCCAAAACGTTGTTCACACTGATTCTGTCTGCGTCCGCAGTTTGGACAGTTGTACTCTGGATTCAGATCATAGGGCTGAAAACGGGACGGGACAAAATATTCATCTGCATACTGCTTGCCCTCGCCACCATCCCGTACGCTCAGGGAATTCAATTGCAACAGCTAAGCTTGCTGGTCGCATTTTTCCTGGCTGCCGCCATTTTCGCCTTGGCAACAGAGAGATTCATCGTGGCAGGATGTTTGCTGGCAATCGCGACCATTAAGCCACAACTCTCCATCTGCTTGATCGGTTGCGTATTGCTGTGGTCGTTGTGGCAGTGGAGGTCGCGAAAGTGGGTCGCGATCAGTTTCTTCACAGCCTTGATCGTGTTGATGCTAGCCTCGGAGCTTTTGCTCCCTCGATGGCCCTATCAATTTTTCGCAGGCATCCAGCCCTACCTTCGCTACACCCACGCAACCGTGAGTATCCTAGAGCTCTTTGGGCCGGTCGGTGGAGCAATCGTCGCGCTTTTTCTCGCCAGCATTACGCTGGTTGCAGTCTGGTGTGCGCGCTCCAAGCCTGTCAATTCCGATGATTTCAGACAGGCCATTTCGATGGTCCTCGTTTTCACCTGCATTGTCATTCCTAGTCTGTCGCCGCACAATCAGGTTTTACTAACGCCAGCCTACTTGCTGCTGGCAAAAGAGCGAAAGCGCATAATGACACTCGGACGGATCGCCCGCTCACTCTATGCTGCTGCTTGGCTCACCCTCGTCTGGCCTTGGATCGTAGGGTCTCTACTTGCCATAGCGCTTCTGTTTCATCGCGCAAATCCCCGCCTGTGGAGTCTGCCTTTTGCTACGAACCCGCTGATCCCACTTACGGCCTTTACTGCTCTGATGCCACTGCTCGTCCGACGGCTGGGAGTGAGCCGTATTGCCCCCCCCGAACTGTCAACTGAGCAAAAGCAAAAACGGCAAAACCCGCCAACGACGCAATCACCAGCCCTCAAGTGATCATCGCAGTTCTGAATTTCGGATATGATGATCGCTCAGTGTGAGAGCCGATCACCTTTCTCTATCCAACGTGTTCGCGCTGGTGTTACTGCTGGGCCTGCTCGGCATGACGGCGCGCAACGCGGTCGATCCCGACCTCTGGTGGCATCTGCGCAGCGGGCAGTGGATCGTGGAAACCGGCCACGTCCCGCACTCTGATCCTTTTTCCTTCACGCGCGCGGGGCACGCCTGGGTGTCGCACGAGTGGTTATCGGAGGTGGCGTTTTACGAGCTCTGGAAACACGGTGGCACGACAGCGCTGATCGTGTTCGCGGCAATCATTACAGCCGCTGGATTCATGCTGCTCTATCTGCGCTGTCTCCGGTTTGGACAAAAAACGCACTGGGCGGCAATCGCGACCGCCTTGGGCGCGTTGGCCTCGGCTCCGTGCTGGGGCGTACGGCCGCAGATGTTCACCTTTACGCTCGTCAGTCTGCTGCTCTGGCTCATCGAAGCCGGCGAATATCGGCCTAAACTTCTGTTCTCAATTCCTCCTCTGTTTCTCCTGTGGCTGAATCTGCACGGCGGGTTCGCCCTCGGTCCAGCATTGCTGATGGCTTATGGGATCGGCTTGATTGTGGAGACAGCCAGCGGCAAAACGCCCTGGCAGGAGGCGCGCCCGATCCTGCTGCGCCTGCTGCTGCTTTTGCTGGTTTGTCTTGCGCTCGTCCCTCTTAACCCGAGCGGCGCGCAGCTCTATCTTTATCCCTTCGACACTCTGCGTTCTCCCGGAATGCGGTCCTTCATCGTCGAATGGTTCTCCCCAGATTTCCATCAATCGCTCTACCGCCCGTTCTTGCTCCTCTGGCTCCTGCTTCTGACCGCACTAGCCGTTTCCCGTACGCGGCCCAAGGGACGCGTAATCGTTCCTCTGATCCTCGTGGCTTTCGCTTCCCTGGACGCCGTCCGCCACATACCAATCTTTGTTTTGGTCGCGATCCCTGTGATCATCGCGGCGCTTCCGGTTCGATCGACAGCCCTGGCAGCCTCGTCAAAGCACCGGGCATCGTCCTTCCGGCCGGTTTTCGTAGGGGCGGTTGTAATCCTGCTGGCTGGATTTACGCTGGTGCGGTGGGTCACTCTCTCCCACCACCAGAATGCCCGCGAGGCCGAGCAGTTTCCTCAATCAGCGATCACATTTTTACGGGCCAGCGACCAGCCCCGGAGGGTTTTTGTCTACTACGATTGGGGAGGCTACGCGATCTGGAAACTCTATCCCAATTATCGCGTATTCGTGGACGGTCGCGCCGATCTTTACGGTGACGATCTCCTGCGCCAGTTCACTACCGTGGTGCAGCTCCATACCGGCTGGCATGACATTCTCGATCGCTGGAAGATCGAGGCGGTGCTCGTACCCCCGTCCTGCGCCGTGGCGCAAGCCCTGCTGCTCGAGCCGGAGTGGCATGCTGCCTTCAGCGATCCCAAGGCCGTGCTCCTGTTGCGGACTCTCCCCGCTCCGGAAATTGCCACCCGCCTGCAGGAATCCACTTTGGGGGAATCCGCTGTCAAAAGGGCAAAAAAGTGAAAAAGTGTTTCCCACAATCATCCGAATCTGCGAAACTAGGGCGCATACTTAAGAATCGCTTCCTAACTTGGTTCACCCGAAGCAGAGCTTTGCAAGCTAAAGTTCGAAGGAGTCTTGGAATGACACATTTGGCTAAACTCTTGTGGCGCAATGATGAGGGGCAGGATATTGCGGAATACGCCGTAATGCTGGCCGTGATATTAGTGATCGTGATCGGCACCGTCCGCCTGATCGGCGGCAATGCGAACAACGTGTTCTCGTCGGTAGCTAGCGGAATCGGCTCCCAGTAAGTCCGCAAGCGCCTGGCTCGAGTTTAGATCCGCCATGGCAGCGGGTGTGTTCAACATGGTTGCAGAAGGAGAGTAATGAATCGTAGCCGTCTGTTGATGATTGGAGGCTTGGCGCTGGCCGTCGGACTGCTGGTCAGCTTCTCCGTCTACAACCGGTTGCTTTCTTCTTCAGGTTCGCATGGCAACGAACACTTAGTGCGGGTCGTGGTCGCGGCGGACGATGTCCAGGTCGGGACAAAGCTAGACACCCACGATGTGGGGTTCATCACGATCCCGCAGTCGGCGGCCCCGCCAGGCGCCTTCTCCGACCCGGTGCGGGTCATCGGCCGCGGCGCAGTGCTGCCCATCAGCAAGGGCGACTTTATCCTGCAAAGCAAACTAGCGGCGCTGAATGCCGGAGCCGGACTGCCGTCGATGATCCCGCAGGGAATGCGGGCGGTTTCGGTGCGGGTCAACGATGTGGTTTCGGTTGCGGGCTTCGTGCAACCGGGCACGCGCGTGGATGTGCTGTCTACCGGCAACGAAGGCAGCGGCAACGACCGTCAGACCATCACCGTTCTCGAAAATGTCGCCGTCATCGCCGTGGGGAAGAACTTGGGCGGTAACGCCGCGGATACCCCGGCCGCCCCCGTGATTACGCTGCTGGTTTCTCCGGACGACGCACAGAAGTTAGCCCTGGTGTCGCAGGAAGGACGAATTCAGTTGTCGTTGCGCAACCCCCTGGACACAAAAAAGGGAGGCATCGGCGGCACCCATGCAAGCTCGGTATATCCCGGCGAAAAACCAGTCGCAAGCGAGACCAAGCCCAAAGCGCACAAGACAGCCGCGAAAGCTCCCGCAGCGCCGCCAACGTCGTACACCGTAGAAATGATCCGTGGCAGCAAGCGGGACGAAAAGAAGTTTCCTGAAGATAAAGAAAATTAGTTTGAGCTGGCAATTCAGCGCCGATTGGTATCCGCTCCCCGCGATGAATTTGCTCGTGCAGCCTGGCAGAGGTTCGAATTGATGAACGTAATTAGGTGGGTCGCAGCCGTTTCACTGCTCGGTGCGACTACGATGCTAGCGCACACGGCGACTCCCGAAAGCGATACGCCTGTCGCTCCTCGAACGGCATCTTCCGAGAACAATCCGCCCGCCGCTCCGCAATCGACGACCACAGCATCGACCGCCAACCAAAGCGCTGTTCCGGGTGGCGATCCGCTGCGGGTCATGGTCGGTAAATCCATCCTGATTAACACCACCGAAAGACTGAAGCGCGTCTCGGTAACCGACCCCGCGGTGGCAGACGCGCTGGTCGTCACGCCGACGCAAGTGCTGGTCAACGGGCTCTCGCCGGGAGAGGTTTCCCTGCTCATCTGGGACGAAAGTGAGCGCTCGCGCAGCTTCGATCTTCGAGTCGATGTCGATATCACGGCGGCCTCGGAAGAAATGCATCGTCTTTTCCCCAACGAACAAATCAATGTGACGCCTTCGCGTTCCGCGATTGTTCTCTCCGGTCACGTGACCACCGAAGACGTCGCCAAACATGCTTCCGCGCTGGCCTCGGCCTATTCCAAGAACGTCGTGAACGTGCTGACGTTTGGCCCCGTCGGAGCCGAAGAAGTGCTCCTCGAAGTCAAGTTCGCAGAGGTGGATCGCACCGCTCTGACCCAACTGGGCTTCAATCTGCTTTCGACCGGCTCGGGAAACACGATCGGCAGCACAACCACGGGCCAGTTTGGCGGAGTCACCGGCAATGGAAGCATCACCGATACGGGATCGAGCAGTCCATTTCCCAACTCGGCGACAGTATCGAACGCACTCAACCTGTTCTTCTTTAACCCTCAGGTCCATCTCGGGGCGGTGATTGAGGCGCTCAAGACACAAAATCTCTTGCAGATTCTGTCTGAGCCGAACCTGATCGCGATGAATGGCAAAGAAGCCAGTTTCCTAGCCGGAGGAGAATTTCCCTTTCCGGTCGCGCAACAAAACGCCAGCGGAATCGCCACCGTCACCATTCAGTTTCGTGAATTTGGTGTGCGCCTGAAGTTCACTCCTGTGATCCAGCCGAATGGCAACATCCACCTGCATGTCGCTCCCGAGGTAAGCACGCTGGATTTCGCCGATGCCGTCACGGTTGCCGGAACCACCATACCCGCGATCAGCACGCGCAAGGCGGATACCGAGTTCGAATTGCAAGACGGCCAGAGCTTCGTTATCGCCGGCCTGATCGATAATCGTGTTACTAATGTTGATAACAAGGTTCCGGGACTGGGCGACCTGCCGATCATCGGAAATTTCTTCAAGAGCAAGAGCGACCAAAAGAGCAACTCGGAGCTGATGGTTCTGTGCACGGTGCACCGAATTTCGTCGAGCACCCAGGCGCCGGCTGGCCCGTCGATGCCGGTGAAAAACCTGGACAAGAGCAAGTTTGATGGCAAAAAGCCCGGCGACACCAGCAAATAGAAGCGGGTTTCGCAGGCAGTGTCGACCAAGCCGGAGTGGGAACAAGCCTGGGGAAGTGATGGGGAGTTTTCGAAGGGCTAGTGAGTAGAGAGTCATGCCGGAATTGTCAGTAGCCGTATTCGCCACAGACAATGATCAGCGCGCTGTGTTGCAGGTTCTGGTGGACGGTACCAGTGTAGCCCGCACCGTTTGCAGCAACGCAATCTTGCCCATGGCCGCCAACGATCCGGTCATCCGCAAGACCCAATCCTTTACACCCGACATAGTCTTGATCGATATCGCAACCGATGGCATTACTTCGGCGCTGCGAGCCGTGGAGTTGCTACACCAGGAAATTCCCGGCGCAGCCGTGTTTGTCGTTGGCCCCATGACTCAACCCCAGTTGATTGTCAGCGCCATGCGCGCTGGGGTGCGGGAATACATCGAACGCCCGACCAATACGACCGACCTGCTCGAAGCCTTTGTCCGGCTGACGACGACTCGCCGTAAACCTGGGCGTGAAAGTTCCCGGGGAAAAGTATTCACGATCGTAAACGCGAAGGGCGGCAGCGGCGCCACCACTGTCGCTGTCAATCTGGCGCTTGCCTTGCAGTCGATCCACCACAGCACGGCACTCATTGATTTGGCGCCGCTCGGTCATTGCGTCCTGCATCTCAACCTTAAGCCGACATTTACGGTCTCGGACGCGATCACGAATCTGCACCGTCTGGACTCATCTCTGCTCGACAGCTTTATGGTGGATCACGCGGATGGCTTGCAGGTCCTGGCTGGCGCGGCGACTCCCACGGCAATCGAGCCATCGGCCTCCGACTTTGCCCGGCTCTTTGACACCATGGTTGGCCTGTTTCACTACATCGTCGTCGACGCATCCTCACGACTCGATAGCGCCACTCGTCTGGTCAGCAACCTGTCGGAGAAAATTCTGCTGATCGCCCATGCCGATGTTGCTTCCTTGTGGAGCGCGGGCCGCGTGGCGCAGTACCTTGGGGACAGCGGCTCCCGGGACCGCTTCGCGCTGGTCCTGAACCGTTATCGCAAAGTGGCGGGCTTCAATGAAGCTGAAACCGAGGCCGCGATCGGTGCGCCCGTGTTGTGGCGAATTCCCAATCAGTACTTCGCCGTCGCCAGTGCGATTGACCGTGGCGTTCCTGTCATACAGCAGGGAAACACCGAAATTGCCCGCTCCATTTCCGGACTGGCGGCACACTTGACCAAAGACGATCCGGAGGTAAAACGCACGGCCTGGTCGTTATTTAAGACGGTCTAGATTTAAGTCTAAGTACAAGAAAGGCTCGGGTTAGGGCCGTCCAGGGGTAAGCGAAGCCTGGGTTAAGCGGAGCCTGGGGTAAGCGAAGCTAGGGGGCCATCGAAGCTACTAGCTGTTGACCTTTCGCTAAAGGCCGGGACCCGGGTTATCTGCGAGAATAGTTCGATACTATGGCCAATCTGCAAGCCTTCGAACGGAGCGAGTACCAGCAGGTCAAAGCCGACTTGCACCGCAAGATTCTCGATCGTCTCGACCTGGAAAAACTGGGCCGGACCACCGGGGATTCCGCGCGCGAAGAAGTTCTCGTTCTGATCCGCAGTTCGGTCAACAGCGAGGCGGTTCCGCTCAGCTTCGCCGAACGCGAGCAGCTATCGCGAGAGATCCTCGACGAAATTTTTGGCCTGGGCCCGCTCGAGCCGCTGCTCAAAGATCCGACCATCTCCGACATTCTCGTCAACCGCTTCGACCGTGTTTACGTCGAGCGTGGCGGCAAACTCGAAATCACCGGCCTGTCATTCAAAGACAACCAGCACCTGATGCAGATCATCGACCGGATCGTCTCGCGCATCGGGCGCCGCGTCGATGAGTCGTCTCCCATGGTCGACGCCCGTCTCCAGGACGGCTCGCGCGTCAACGCCATTATTCCGCCGCTGGCGCTCGATGGAGCTTGCCTCTCCATCCGCCGTTTTGGCCGGGATCCGGTCACCGCGCGCAACATGCTCGACAACAAGACCCTGACCGAGCCCATGCTCGAACTGCTCTCGGCCATGGTCAAGGGACGCCTGAACCTGATCATCTCCGGAGGAACGGGCGCAGGTAAGACAACCGTTCTCAACGTTCTTTCCGGGTACATTCCGAATTCGGAGCGCATCGTCACCATTGAAGACGCTGCCGAATTGCAGCTCAAGCAGGAACACGTCGTCCGCCTCGAAACCCGGCCTCCCAACATTGAAGGCAAAGGTTCGGTCCGCATGCGCCAGCTCGTCATCAACAGTTTGCGTATGCGTCCCGACCGCATTGTGGTGGGCGAGGTGCGCGGCGAAGAGGCATTCGACATGCTTCAGGCCATGAATACCGGTCATGAAGGCTCGCTGACGACCGTGCACGCCAACTCGCCGCGCGATGCTCTGGCTCGTATTGAAAACATGGTTTCGATGGCCAACCTGAACATTCCCGAGCGTGCCATTCGCCATCAGATCGCCAACGCCGTCCATGCCGTAGTCCAGGTTGCGCGTCTCTCCGACGGTACGCGCAAGGTAATCACGGTCTCCGAGGTCACCGGAATGGACGGAGACATGATCACTCTGCAGGATATTTTCATGTTTGAACGCATTGGAATCGACGAGAGCGGCAAGGTGCGCGGTGTTTTTCGTTCCACCGGACAGCCACCTCAGTTTGCCGAGCGGCTGGCCACCGCCGGATGCCGCCTCAGTCCCGCGCTCTTCGAATCCAGGATGGAGGTGTAGCGGATGCCTTTCGTGATCGCCATTCTCATATTTGTTGCAGTCACGGTGGCCGTCTTCGCCATCACTTCTTTATTTGATCAGCGCAAAGAGCAGGCCCGCGTTCTTCGCGATCGTCTTTCCACCGTGCAAAAGCCAGCCGAACAAGCTCTACCCGATGTGGCTCTGCTGCGCGACGAAGTGCTCAGCCGCATCCCGGCCTTCGACACCTTTCTGCGCCGTTCTGAACGAGTGTCGGCTCTGCAAAAAATGCTGGCGCAGGGGCACGTCGATGTTCGAGCCGGCAACTTCCTGATCCTGTGCGCTGCCGCGGCCCTGGTCTTCGCCGTCCTCGGTGTTTTCGCCAGCGGCAACTTTATGATTGGTTGGGCCGGAGCCCTGCTCGGTTTTTTCGTCCCTTACGCCTACGCCGCGCATCGGCGGACCAAGCGCTTCCAGCAATTTGAAGAGAAGTTTCCCGAAGCGATCGATACGCTGGCCCGCGCCGTCCGCGCCGGTCACGCCTTTACCACCGCTCTTGAAATGATTGCCAATGAGGTCTCCGAACCGGTTGCCGGAGAATTCCGCCAGCTCTACGAAGAGCAGAAATTCGGACTCCCAGTGCGCGATGCGTTGGTGAACCTCGCCGACCGTGTTCCTCTGGTTGACGTAAAGTTCTTCGTCACCGCAGTCATGCTGCAGCGCGAGACGGGCGGCAACCTGGCCGAGATTCTCGACAACCTCTCTTATGTCATCCGCGAACGTTTCAAGATTCTGCGGCAAGTCCGCGTCCACACCGCTCAGGGACGCCTTACGATGGTTCTCCTCATGGCGCTGCCGCCCGCCATTGTGGTCATCATGATGCTCATCAACCCAGGATTCATTCGCCCACTCTTCACCGAGTGGTTGGGACACGTCGGCATCGTCGTCGGCATCACTTTGCAGACGCTAGGCTATTTTTTCATTCGCAAAATTATCAGGATTCAAGTTTGAAGACTAAGATTCAAGTGGAGTGATAAGGTCGAATCCATGGCAGCTCTCGGACTTTCCATTTTCGTTTTTCTCACGATCGCAGTGATCGTCTTCGCCTTTGGAGCCGCCACCGTCGCCCCTTCATCCGTACTCGGATCGCGCCTGCGTGAAATCGGCTGGCAACGCCCGAAAACAGCGGCGAAACCCGCCATCCGTGAACGCATGCAGCAGGCCCTCGATCCCCTGAGCCGCGCCTTACCGAGTTCGCCCAGCGAGGTGTCCCAGACCCGTCTCTGGTTGATTCAGGCGGGATATCGCAACGCCCAGCACGTCACAATCTATCGCGGCTTGCGTGTCCTGTTCGCCGCCATCGGCTTCTTCACGGTTTTTCTTATCTCCGGATTCGATTCTCCCTTGCTGCTGTTCGGCTTGCTCGCCTTCGGCTTTTTTCTCCCACGGTTTTTGCTGAAAAAGAAAGTGAAAGCACGCCAACTCCGAATTCGCCTCGGCCTTCCCGATGGACTCGATCTCACCGTGATCTGCGTAGAAGCGGGCTTGTCTCTCGATCAGGCCATGATGCGCGTCGGCCAGGATTTGAGCCACGCGCACCCCGAACTGAGCGCCGAATTCCATCTCTTCGACTTGGAAACACGCGCTGGAAAGCCGCGCGTCGAAGCGCTGCGCAATCTGGCCGAACGTACCGGGGTCGATGACATCAAGTCGCTCGTCGGAACCCTCATTCAAACCGACCGCTTTGGAACCAGCGTGGCTCAAGCTCTGCGCGTGCATTCTGATTCCTTGCGCACCGAACGCCGCCAGCGCGCCGAAGAGCAGGCCGCCAAAACGACCGTCAAGATGATCATCCCCCTGGTGTTATTTGTGATGCCATCCTTGATTGTGGTCACCGTCGGACCGGCCATCATTCAGCTGCTGAAGATATTCGGTAACGGGAAATAGTCAATCCCTGAACCCCATTGAGGAGATGTCATGCCGGGGCCCGGGCCCAAGGGATACGCCTTCAACCGCACCCGCACCACCTATCTCGCGACCGATCTGCTGATGGCACGCACGCACTGGACCCGTTTTCGCGGCCTGATGGCCACCGATTCGTCCCGGTTCACACGCGGCCAAGGACTCTGGATTAGCCCTTCTCACGGCATCCACACCTTCGCCATGCGTTTTCCGATTGATGCCGTGTATCTCGACCGAGAACGAGTTGTCATCCACATCGAAGAAGACCTCAAGCCCTGGCGCATGGCCGCAATTCGCGTGCAGGCCGCTTCCGTGCTCGAGGTTCCAACCGGCACCGTCCGCCAGTCCCTGACCGCAGTCGGCGATCAGGTAGACATCTCCTTCGAAGAGCGTCCGACGCACACCGCGGCGGCTTGAACCACCCAGCCCTTTTCTCCTTAGCATCAAGAAAGAACGCACCCAAACACGACGCCGGAGCCGCAAAATCAACTTGACTCCCGTGCTAAAACCGGCTCCTAGCAAACGAGGATTTGCCGCGGCAGCACCGGGCGCTTGACACCGAATCCAAGCGGTCCTCCTCATTTTTTGTTTGGCCGAACATCAAACTAACCCCTTATTTATGAACACTTTAATATAAGTCCTTATTCCTCGAAAACCGGATACAAATTTTCCCTCTAACCCGATGATTTTAAAAGCCAACCGGTAACTTCCTCGATTGCATTCCGGAGAGACCTTGTCCGGGTCGAAGCTCTCCACCCCAAAAAAGACAAAAAAAACACTGAAGTCATCGCACTAATCAGACTATCCTTCTGGCACACTACACTAATACAAATCCCCAAAGAAATTACCTAGCCCAACAGGCAGTTCAGGATCATGTCGGAAGTTGCCACCATTCCCGAAAGCAACATGCTCGATCATCGGCCAAGCGATCCTTGGCCCGAGCCGCCGCATCTGCTGGTCGAATGGTCATCACGCTGGGAGGAGCTCAAGTCCTCGGTTGGTCCCGCCTTCACTCGCCCTCGGAGGCGTCTGGCGGGAGAAGCGCCCATCGGCATGTTTCCCTATCGCGGCATGCTCATCTGCTGGCTGCTCGAGTGTCTGCTGCTGATCGCAATCGTTGTGCTTCCCGGACGCTTTGCAAGTCTCGAAATGCCGCTACCGCCCGCGCGTCCGCAATGGGATGTCATCTATTACTCTGGCGATGAGCTGCCGCAAACTCAGGACCAAGGCGGCGCGCAGGCCGGCAAGTCGGGACGCGCCGGCGGTCAACAAGCTCACCATCGTACGCAGACGATCCGTGTGGCACGCGGCGAAACGCCCACGGAGAAAGTCGTGGACGCTCCCAAGGTAAACTTGCCACGCTCCGATTCCGCGGTCGCCAATCTCCTCGCCTTCAAACCGAATCCAGGACCGCTGCCTGCCGAAGGCCTGCATTCGACTCTAACTGCGCCGACGTTGCCGGAGATGAGCGCCGTCCCGCCTTCGCCGGAGCTGAATGCATCGGCAAGTCGCGCCGCAAGCGGTCTCGCGACCAGCATCGTCCCTCCGGCGCCCGAGGTCGCTCACGCGAGTACCCGCACTTCGCCAAATCTGAACGCCGCTATCGTCCCGCCCGCGCCCAGTGTCAATGTCGCGCGAGATCCGATGCGAACCGCCAACCCGCTCGCGCCGACCGTGATTGCGCCGGCTCCGCGCGAAACGCCGCGCGATCTGGCCAGTTCCCGTGTTCCGTTGACACAAGCCGTCGATGTAGTTGCGCCGCCGGTTTCCGCGCCGCAGCGTGATGTGGCATCGACGCCCAGGCTGACGCTGCCGGCCACCGCTATCGTCGCGCCACCGCCATCGCAGGTGAGCCGCGATATCAACAGTTGGGGAAGCACCGCCTCGGGCGACTTGCGCCTGAAGCCCGTGCCGCCACCGCCCACAGCGTCTGGCGGCGGAGCACTCGCACGATCAAGATCTGGCGCTTCGGCGCTCGTGCCCCAGGTTGTGCCGCCGCCGGCCAGCATTGGCAGCGCTGGCTCTCAGAACGGAAGCGGTGGTCGCACCGGTCAATCCGCGGCATCGCTCGTTGGCTCCGTCGACGTGGTACCGCCTCCGCCGGGTCTCGGGGGCGGCCGAGCCCTCTCCGGCAGCGGACGAGGCAATAAAGGTGCGGGCGCAGGCGGACCGCTCGACCTTGGCTCCTCGGTCGCTCCTCCCAATAACACCCGTGGGAACGCTGCCGGTACTGGCGTCGTAGTCTCCAATCAGCCCGGAACGAAAGTTGGGGTACCGAACACAACCGCCGCAGGAGCTCTCGCCATGTCGCCCAGCGGCACCGCGAAAACGGGCAGCGGCGGCAGCGGCGGCGGTCCGGGCATCGGAAAAGGCAATGGCCCCGGCAGCGGACTGCAGGGGGAAGGTGCAGGAGCGGGCCGAGAAGGCGCGGGACAGGGCTCCGATCCCAGCGCACGCGCGGGAATTTCACAGTATCCCGGTCCCGGAGGCACTGGCAGCGGCACCAGCGCGCCTGCGGTGCCAGGGGTCACCGTGCAAGGCGGTTCGACTCAGGTCATCAATCTGCCGAGCTTCGGAGCTCCCGGGGGCGATCCGCCATCAAACGGTCCCGGACATTCTTCCATCAAACCTCAAAAAAATCCGGGGTATTCGATCGAAGCGACCCCGAGCTCCGGCGGCGGACTGGGCTGTTATGGTTGTCTGAAAGGCAATATCACCGCCACCATTTACTTCGAAACCTCACTCGGAACGGCAGTGATGGAATATTCCGATCCCGCATCAGCAACGCATCCATCTTCGGAGAAACTGAGCGAACCGGAAGCTATACGCAAAGATCTACCCGCGGGTCTTCGACCCACGCGCGTGATGATTTCGTGCATCCTCGACCGCTCGGGTGATTTAGAAGACTTGAAAGTACTGGAGCCGGGCGCCGCGGAAACTACTTCCAGGATTCTGGTAGCTCTGCACGGTTGGAAATTCCGTCCGGCATTTCGCGGAAATGAGCCGGTCGAAGTCACCGCAATTTTAGGATTTGGAATTGATACGCGATAAAACAGCATTCCTATCGTCATTTTGAGCCGGGGGCCGAGGCTAATAGCCCTTACGCTTGTCCACCACGGCCAGCAGCGGTCGGCCATCTTGATAGCGGCGCAGGTTTTCAGAGAACAGCGCGTAATGCCGCTCCCATAATCGTTCGGTCAGCGCCGCGGTGTGCGGAGTAATCAGCAGATTCGGCACACTCCACAGGGGTGAATCGGCAGCGAGCGGTTCTTTTGCAAACACATCGAGAGCCGCCCCGCCAATCTTCTTTTCCCGCAGAGCATCAGCGAGCGCAGATTCATCCACCAGCGGGCCACGACCAACATTGATCAGGCAGGAATCGGGCTTCATGAGCGCCAAACGTTCAGCGTTCGCAACCGCTCTTGTGGAATCGGTGACTGGAGCAGCCAGCACGAGATAATCCGCTTGCCGAAATACTTCGTCGATTTGCGCCGGCCCGAAGACAGCATCGGAGCCTTCGCTTCCCTTTTCCGGACGCTCGCGCACCGCGATCACGCGCATGCCCAGAGCCTTCGCGCTCTTTACCACTGCGCGTCCAATACTGCCGAGGCCAACCAAGCCAACCGTAGCGCCTGCGACCTCACGGATTCGGGGCAGTTCATCCCACAAGATCTGCTGCCCCCAAACATGTTTCTCCTGCAAACGCGCCGAGTCCGGAATTTTCTTGGCCAGCGCAAAAATCAATGCGATTACATGCTCGCCAACCACCGGCCCGTGCACTTCGCGCGCGTTGGTAAGAATGATCCCGCTGTTGATCATTTCCGGAAACATCAGCTGATGCACTGCCGCTGCCGGAGAATGAATCCATCGCAACTGCTTCGCGGCCGCAATCTGCTCGGGACGAATCGACCAGCTGATCACAATTTCAGCATCGACAATCTCTCGATCCATACCCTTGTAATCCGGCAAATGCACAACGTCGCTTTGCGGAAAGTCCTGCTGCAGCCGCAGCGGGAGCCAACTTGGCGCATTCCACTGATCGAAGGGATGATGAACGCAAATCAGAATGCGGATCGGTCGATCGGATGATCGGGTCATCTTGTAATTAAGATATTCTCGGCGTCCTCTGAGTTTCGGCGCTTAAGACTTTAACGGACTTCGCAAGTCCGAACCCGTCATTTCCTTGGGCTCGGTGATCCCTAAAATCCCGAGCATGGTCGGCGAAATATCGCGCAGCGACCCGTTCGGCTTCAGGGTGTACTGCTTGGCGTCCTCGGCGATTACGATCAACGGCACCGGATTCGTCGTATGTGCCGTATGCGGACCGCCGGTTGCAGGATCGATCATCATTTCAGCATTGCCATGGTCAGCGGTAATGAGCATCGCTCCGCCCTTGGCGCGCACCGCTTTTTCGATCTCGCCCAGGCAAGCGTCAACCGTCTCTACCGCTTTCACCGTCGGCTCCAGTCTTCCTGAGTGCCCAACCATATCGGCATTGGCAAAGTTGACAACGACTACGTCAAACGTGCCGTCATTGGTAGCTTTTATGACCGCCTGGGCAATGCCCGCCGCGCTCATCTCCGGCTTGAGGTCGTAGGTTGCGACCTTTGGAGACTGCACCAACACGCGATCTTCTCCTGGGAATGGCGCTTCCACGCCGCCATTAAAGAAGTAAGTCACGTGCGCATATTTTTCTGTCTCCGCCACGCGGAGGTTGCGCATATTCAGCCCGCCCATAACGTTCGCCAGGATATTCGCCATCGACTCCGGCGGAATCACCACCGGCAAGCTGAAGTTCTTGTCATATTGCGTCATGCAGACATATTTCAGATTCTTGGGCACGCGCTCGCGCGCAATGGCCGCATCGAGATCGGCAGCGCCCGGCAAATCGCTCCCGCCCTTTTCGTTGAGTCCACTGTTGCGGCATAATGCACGCGTGATCTGGCGCACGCGATCGGCGCGAAAATTGAAGCAGATACAAGAATCGTCGTCGCCGATCTTCGCAACCGGCTCTCCGCGATTGTCGGTCGAAACAAACGGAATCACGAACTCGTCAGTCACGTCCTTGTTGTATGACTCCTTCACGCCCTGCACGGCATCGGAGTATGTTCCGCCTTCGGCCTTGCCCTCAACCATCGCGCGGAAGGCCTTGTCGATGCGCTCCCAGCGTCGGTCGCGATCCATGGCGTAATAACGGCCGCTGACGGTCGCAATCTTGCCGGAATTGTATTCCCGCATTTTCTGCTGCAGCTGCTCGAGATAGCCCGCGCCATTGGTCGGCAACGTGTCGCGTCCGTCCATGAAAGCGTGCACGAAAACGCGATCGACTCCTTGCTCCTTCGCCATTTTCAACAGGGCATAGAGATGCTCCTGGCGCGAATGCACGCCACCATCGGAGACGAGCCCGAACAGATGCAACTTGCGGCCATTCGACCGAGCGTTCTTCATCGCTTCGACCAACACCGGATGCGAGAACAATTCTCCGTTTCGGATCATCAGATCGATGCGCGTGATGTCCATGTGAACGATGCGCCCCGCGCCCATATTCAGATGACCGACTTCGCTGTTCCCCATCTGGCCTTCGGGCAGTCCTACAAACGGCCCGCTGGTGTGAAGGAGCGTGTTGGGATACTCGCGCAAAAGCCGGTCATACGTCGGCTTGCGCGCAAGAGCGATGGCGTTAGCCTTGGTTTCGGCTCGATATCCCCAGCCGTCGAGAATGACAAGAACAAGAGGTTTAGGACGAGGCATAAATTCGCTTTTGACTCCTGGCTTTTGGCCTCTGCTTCCGAGAACAATCCACCGCTGAGGCACCTTTCGGCTACGCTCAGGGCAGACTTCGACGCGGAGAAAAATGGGTGAAAGAAGAATCTATAGGAGCGTACGCAGCTTTTCAAATACACGCACTTCCTCGGGCCAACCAATCGTCATATACTATCGCGGAGGAAATCATGCCCATCAGCGAACTGCTTCTGGTCGAATTCGACGAGGAAATCAAAAAGACCCGGGCGACGCTCGAACGCGTTCCCGAGGATAAGAAGGACTTTCGGCCGCATGTCAAATCCATGCCCCTGAACAAACTTGCTCCGCACGTCGCTCAGTTAGCCGGCTTCGGTCTCTCGATCCTCACAACTCCCGAGGTTGATTTTTCGAAACGCAGCTACAAGCCTGTGCCCTTTGAGTCTGCCGCGCAACTGGTCAGCGTTCTTGATGAAGGCGCTGCCGAGGTGCGCACTGCCCTAAAAAACACTCCCGAGGAAGCCTGGACCGAGCCTTGGAAGCTGAGCTTCGGAGGCAAACCAATCTTCACTGGGACGCGTTTTCTGGCATACCGGCAGATGTTTCTCAATCACCTGGTGCATCACCGCGCCCAGCTCGGAGTGTACCTGCGATTGAATGAAAAACCGGTGCCGTCGACTTATGGGCCCTCGGCGGACGACACGCTGGGGCTTTAGCTTAGGGACTTAGTACCAGAAAAGGTCTTCGACCTCTTTGGGGAGTGGGTCGTCGAAATCATCGGGCACTGTGAATTCGGCCTTCGCCGAGCCGAGGACGCGCCCGTTAGCCCATACCTGGTCCCGATGAATCGCGGGCAGTTGCTTTCCATCTCCAAAATGGCAGCGCACGGCCCTTGGGCGAGTTTCTGACGGGGGAACATAATCCCAGTTTTCTGGCATATCTCAATTTCGTCCCTCGCCCGACCGATTGTCGTCTTTCGTCAGCCGGCAATTCATTTGTAATTCAGCGCCTTCACCCCCAAAAACCGCGCCGCGCCACCTAACTCTTCTTCAATCCGCAGCAACTGGTTGTACTTCGCAATTCTGTCGGTGCGCGAGGCTGAGCCGGTCTTGATCTGCCCCGCTCCCGTCGCTACCGCCAGGTCGGCGATGAAAGTGTCTTCGCTTTCCCCGGAGCGATGTGAGATCACGGACGTATAACCATTACGGCGCGCAAGGTCGATAGCGTCGAGCGTCTCGCTGACGGTGCCGATCTGGTTGAGCTTGATCAGGATCGAATTGGCGATTCCCTTCTCGATACCTTCAGCGAAGATCTGAATGTTGGTGACGAAGATGTCATCGCCAACCAGCTGAATTTTCCCGCCCAGTTCTTTTGTCAGCAGCGCCCAACCCTCCCAGTCGTTTTCAGAAAGTCCGTCTTCGAGCGACACGATGGGATAGTCATTCACCCACTTCGCCCAATAACGAACCATCTCTTCGGAACTCTTGGCCGATTTGTCTGATTTCTTGAAAACATATTTTCCATCCTGATAGAACTCGCTGGCGGCGGGATCGAGCGCAATCGCGATCTCCTCACCAGGCTTGTAACCAGCCTGCTGAATTGCCTCCAGCACAACTTCAATGCCCTCCACGTTCGACTTGACCGACGGAGCAAAGCCGCCCTCATCACCGACCGCTGTGTTGTATCCACGCTTCTTCAGCACGCCTTTGAGCGTGTGAAACACTTCCACGCCCCAGCGCAACGCCTCTGAAAACGACGGCGCTCCCACCGGCATCACCATGAACTCCTGGAAGTCGACGTTGTTATCGGCATGCGCGCCGCCGTTGAGAATATTCATCATCGGCACCGGCAACGTGTTCGCCGCCGCCCCGCCGAGATAACGATAGAGTGCCAGATTGCAAGCGTTCGCCGCCGCGCGCGCCGCCGCCATCGAAACCGCCAGGATCGCGTTCGCTCCCAATCGACCTTTGTTCGGCGTGCCATCCAGTTCGATCAGCCTGGCGTCAAGCGAGCGCTGGTCGGCCGCGTCCGAGCCGCTGAGGGCTTCCGCAATCTCTCCGTTGACGTTCGCCACCGCCTGCAAAACGCCTTTGCCGAGGTATTGCGTCTTGTCGCCGTCGCGCAATTCGACGGCCTCATGTTCGCCGGTAGACGCCCCACTCGGCACAATGGCCTGCGCGCTCGCGCCGCCATCGAGAAAAACTTCAGCTTCAACGGTCGGATTGCCACGCGAGTCAAGCACTTGGCGTCCGCGGATATCTGCAATGCTGGTAATAGGCATCAATACGTCCTTTATTCCTTGGATAGATTTAGAAACGACTGTTCTCGAAACTCTTCCAGAAACACTTTCGCCGCTACAGTCGGCAGTCCGAGTCGCGGACGGCTGCATCTCCTACGGGCGAAGCAAAATTATATCGGACAGGGACGAACCAGGTCGGTGCACCTCAAATAGGCGCGCCGGATCGCCTAACCGTCCCCGGTACCCCATCCGTTATTGTTCCTGATTTCTACCTCGCTTAAAGTCGAATTCAACATGCGCAACCGCACAGACACTCTCGAAATCGGATCGCCTGCCCCAAATTTTTCCCTGAGAGCAGCA
>Ga0209530_1000247_pt1 | contig 44920 bp, 36 predicted proteins | sample BlaSpr_A8_Ref_O1_FD_187987 | JGI IMG/M metagenome (GOLD analysis project Ga0209530, IMG submission 187987) | Forest soil microbial communities from Thunder Bay, Ontario, Canada - Black Spruce, Ontario site 2_A8_Ref_O1 (SPAdes) (version 2) | ecosystem: Environmental > Terrestrial > Soil > Boreal...
GAATTGCTTGCGCAACGTGGCTTGCGTTTCCATCGAGGAGTAAAGCGGAACGAGGCTGCGCTGCTTCAGGTTATAAGGGCGTATGTCGTCGAGGCCTAGAATGTGGTCGGCGTGGCCGTGGGTGTAAAGGACGGCGTCCAGTCTGTCTAGTTTTTCGCGCATGGCTTGAAAACGGAAGTCGGGCGTGGTGTCGATGACGACGTTGCGGCCGTTGTAGGCGAGAAGCACCGAGGGCCGGGTGCGCTTGTCGCGCGGGTCCGCCGATTCGCATACGGCGCAGTGGCAGGCGAGCGTGGGGACGCCCATGGAGGTGCCGGATCCTAGAACAGTGAGTTGCAAAATGGGCATTTCGGAGTGAATGGCAAAAGCCGGTTTCGATTCGTCACTGAAAAATATTGCATTCCTGGTGCTGCTTGTAGCCGGTCAACACGAACGGCAATACACGATATTGTTTATTTCGCTTTGGCCTTTTTTGCCATGGCTTCGGCGGCTGCTTTCGAGATTTCCATGAACGTTAGTTTCAAACTTCCCAAAACCTCGATGAGAAGTTGGTCGTCTTCTTTGGACAAATTACCGCGGGTCTTTTCGCGGAGAGCGTCGAGCATGTCGATGACTTCGCGGGCGCCTTCGAGGTCGACGAAAGGGCGGCCGGTTTGCGGGTCAGCCATTCCGCCGAGCATGGCGGCGGCGTTGCGCGTGAGGAAGTCCACCAGCATTTGAAAGCTGCGCGACGAGTGGCTTTGCTCTGCGGGCAACGCTTCGCCAGAATCTGACGATACCAAATCTCCCGAGGCGCCAGGAGCTATTAGACCCGAGCCGGAATTATCCTTGGCGGCAGAGCGGTGTTCTGCACTGCCGAGGTCGTACTCCGAGGTGGCGGCTGCAGAAGCTTTTGCGGTGGGATTCGCGCCGGATTTGGTTGTAGGATTTGGCGCGGTCGCAGCGGGTTTGGTTGGAGGATTCGCGGCCTTCTTCGCGGCGGCCTCTTTGGCTGCGGCCTCTTCTTCGCGACGTTCCAGCTCGACGACTTCGGGGCGCAGATTGCCTTCTTCGGTGAAGTGGCGCCGGTCTATGACTTTAAAGGTTTCCTCTTTTTTGTGTTCCGCCACGGCGTGTCCTTAGGCTTGCTCGGATGATTGCACCACAGTTTAGCACCCGGTTACGGCCAGGGACAAGCGAAGGCGGCTGAGGGGGATGGGTCAGTTTGAAGACAGCCCTGCCTAGAGCATTACCGGATACGGCGCTCGCGCTTCTGAAGAATTAGGACGACCACTGCAGACGGGAAAAAACCAGCAAGAAACCACGCACCGACGAATAGGATCGCCCAGGCACTGAACTCAGATGGTTCAGCTCCGAGCCACACCGGCAGCCAATAAAGGCAATACGCCAAACTGAAGGGCACAATCACCGCCCAAAGACTACGCAGCGCCGTCGGGAGGAAGGAGCACAGTAACCAAACAACGGCTACCGAAAGGAGAGCTACCAGAATTGCCCCAGAGGCCAAGGACAACGAGTTCACAAATGTCATCATTCGTGGCGCAACGATAGCACAATATTCAAACTGACCCTTTGCTAGGCTGAGGGAAATAGGGTGCGGGCCCGAGGAAAGCAGAAACTATCCTGACACTGCAGCATCCAAGCACATTTCGACGTTGGATGGTCTATTATAAGGGCAGCGATAGGGGGCCAATGGCCCCAATCCCGCCTCGAACATTCCGCGGAGGTAAAAGTGTCGTCGTCTGTGAACCCGATAGGGATTTATTACGAGCATCCGCGATGGTTTGTGCCGGTATTTGCAGAACTGGACCGCCGCGGCATTCCGTACGTGCGGCTGGACGCGGCTCGAAGCCATTTCGACTTGCGACCGAATGGGAACCGGCACTACGGGCTGATTTTCAACCGGATGAGTCCGTCGGCATGGACGCGCGGGAATGCGCACGCAATTTTTTACACGCTTAATTACCTGGCGCACCTCGAACGGCTGGGAACGCGGGTGGTGAATGGCAGCCAGGCGTTTCGCAACGAGACTTCCAAGGCGCTTCAGCTTTCGTTGCTGCAGTCGCTCGGTTTGCCCTATCCGCGCTCGGTGGTGATCAATCACGCCAGTCAAGCTCCGGATGCGGCGCGGGGCATGCGGTTTCCTGTGATTATCAAACCAAATATTGGAGGAAGTGGCGTCGGGATCGTTCGGTTTGACACGCCGGAACAATTGGAAGCGGCGGCGAAGAACGAAATTGCATTGGGACTCGATTCGACCGGAATCGTTCAAGAATTTATTCCGGCGCGCGGCGGGCACATTACACGCGTGGAGACCATCGGTTACAAATACCTCTATGGAATCAAGGTATTCACTTCCGGCGAAACGTTTGATCTTTGCCCGATGGACATATGCAAGACCAACGACGGCGCGGATATTAAGACAGTTTGCGTGGTGGAAGGGCCGAAAACGGGCTTGCGGCTGGAAGCCTATACACCGCCCGCGCAGGTGATTGCGGACGTGGAGCGGATTTTCCGCGAGACGACGATCGAAGTGGGCGGAGCCGAGTACATTATTGACGATCGCGACGGGCAGCTTTATTACTACGATATCAACGCGCTTTCGAATTTCGTTTCCGACGGGCCTCGTGTGATCGGATTCGATCCCTTTGAGCGGCTGGTGGACTACTTGGTTCAGGAGAGGCGCTGATGCGCTACGGGTATTGGCTTCCGATTTTCGGCGGGTGGCTGCGCAATGTCGAAGACGAAAATATGCAGCCTACGTGGGACTACGTGTCGAAACTCGCGCGGCGTAGCGAAAAAATCGGGTTCGATGTTACGCTGATCGCGGAACTGAATCTGAATGACATTAAGGGAGTGGACGCGCCGTCGCTGGATGCGTGGTCCACGGCTGCGGCGCTGGCTGCCGTCACCGAGACGCTTGAGCTGATGGTGGCTGTGCGGCCGACGTTTCATATTCCGGCATTGCTGGCCAAGCAGGCGGCGAATATCGATCAGATCAGCGGCGGGAGAGTTTCGTTGAACGTCGTTTCTTCCTGGTGGGCGGAGGAAGCGAAAAAATACGGCGTGCATTTCGATCAGCACGACGATCGCTACGCGCGGACGTCGGAATGGCTGGATGTGGTGGACAAAGCCTGGAAGGAGGACCACTTCTCCTATTCCGGGAAATACTATTCGGTGCAAGATCTGGTGCTGCAGCCGAAGCCGGTCTCCAAGCCGCGTCCGACGATTTATGCGGGCGGGGAATCTGAAACTGCCAAGGAACTGATTTCGCAGAAATGCGATGCGTACGTGATGCATGGTGATTCGCCCGAGCGAGTGGCGGTAAAGATTCGGGATCTGTCCGAGCGTCGTGAGCGCAAAGGATTGCCGCGGATGCAGTTTGGCGTGGCGGCGTACTCAATAGTGCGTGAAACGGAGCGCGAGGCGCAGCAGGAACTCGCGCGGATTACGGATGTGAAGCAGAACGCCGCCGGGTATCAGAATTATCAGGATTGGCTGACCAATACGCAGCTCGAACAGCGCGTGTCGCTGGAAGATTACTCCGTCTCGAATCGCGGATTGCGCTCGGGATTGGTCGGGACGCCGCAACAGGTTGCGGATCGCGTCGGGGAATTCGAGGACGCGGGGGTGGATTTGCTGCTGCTTCAGTTTAGTCCGCAGATGGAGGAGATGGAACGGTTTGCGGACACGGTCATCCAGCCCCGAGCGACTGCTTCGGGTTTCTGACGGCCTCAGGGGTTAAAACTTGGCGCGAGGGTCGGGTTCTCCGCGGCGGGCTGGTCGGTTTTCGCAGGTGACTGTTTTACTCCTCTAGCGTCAAATTCCGTGGGTGCTCACTTTTTTGTTGACAGGGCGTCTTACATACGTTACAAGTTGTAACGCTACAATGAAGAACACACACAATCCGCGTCCCAAGAACATCGGGGAAGTCGAACAGATGGTGATGGATTACGTTTGGTCGAACGGGCCGGTATCTGCGGAGGCCTGCCGGGAAGCCCTGGCAGCGCGGCGACCGATGAAGGAATCGACCATTCGCACGGTTCTGCGGCGGCTGGAACAAAAGGGCTACGTGACGCATGAAATCAGCGGGCGCACTTTCATCTATCGCGCAGCTGAGCTACGGCAGAACGTCGCCGTCCGCGCGGTGAAGAGCATCATCGACCGCTTTTGCGGAGGTTCCGCCGAAGAGCTGGTGATTGGAATGGTTGATAATGCGGTACTCGACCGCAAGCAACTCGAACGACTGGCGCGCAAGATCAGCCAGCGGAAGGAAGCCAAGCCATGATCCTTTCTTCGATACCTCACGCGGCGGCGAGTTTTCTCACTCACATCGCGGACGCTGCGATTAGGTCATTGGTGCTGGGTTGCATTGCCGGGCTCGGGCTGAGTGTTCTGCGCGTGAAGAGCGTATTGCTGCGATTGAATGTGTGGCGGGCGGTGTTATGCGTCGCGCTGATCATGCCATTTTTAGGAATTTTTCTGCCGGCGATTACGTTTAGATTGCCGGCGCAAGTGGGGCGGCGTGTCGAGGACCTTCGCTTTGCGTATCGCGCGGTAAATGCGGTGACGAACAAGGATGAGAGCGAGCCGGCGCGAGCCGGGCAATCCGCACGAAATTCTAGCGGTCGTCACGTTTCGCATTCTTTCGGCAACGCCGCTCCCGAGAGCCACGGGCTAGCTGCTGGGCCGGTATCTGCGGGTTCCAAGGACGCCGGAATGTATTTGCCGCGCAGCAACAAGAGGGTTTTGCTAGGTCGAGTTGTGGCGTGGGCCAAGTCGGAGCTTGCCGCGATGCCGTGGACTGCTATTGGCGCGCTAGCTTATTTTTTGGTGACACTGGGATTTCTGGTTCGTTTTGCGATTGGACTAATTTTGAGTGTGCGGCTGGAACGCTCGGCGCAGCGCGTCCACGATCCACGGGCGCTGGAGCTGCTTTCATCGCGCGCACGCTCTCTGGGAATTAAGCGCTTGCCGCGGCTGGCTGAGTCCGAACTGCTTTCTGTTCCGGTGACACTCGGAGTACTGCGGCCGGCGATTCTGCTGCCGTCGGGCTGGAGGGACTGGGACGAAGTTGAGCTGGATGCGGTGATTTCGCATGAGGTTTCGCACGTGGCGAGGCGGGACGCGTTCATCGACCGGCTCTCGCTTTTGCACCGAGCGGTATTTTGGTTTAGCCCGCTGAGCTGGTATCTGACTGGATGTATTGCGGAACTCGCGGAAGAAGCTAGCGATGAAGCCGCGCTGGCTGCCGGGGCGGACCGCACTCGATATGCCGAAACGCTGCTTGGCTTTTTCGCCGAACTCGAAGCGACTCCGGGACGGGCTTGGTGGCAGGGAGTTGCGATGGCTACAGCGGGGCAGGCGGAAAAACGACTGGACCGAATTCTCGAATGGAAAGGGAGTGTCGCCATGCAATTGAAAAAATCCGTTGTGGTGGTGCTGGTGATGTGTGCGGTACCGGCGGTGTATGTGGCGGCGGCTTTGCGGCCGGGAACTTACAACCTTAGATCGTCTGAGTACGGTTCAGTGCAGGAGCAAGTACCGGCGCCTCCCGCTCAGGCACCTTCCGCTCCGGCTTCGGCGCCCGCGCCGGTGACTTCGCCCGCGCCGGTGGTCACTGTGGACCCGGTGACGAGAGTGATTGTTACAACGGCGGTGGCTCCCAGGGTGTCGGTTACGAGGGACACACCGGTGGCTGCGCCTGCACCAGTAGCAAGAGTAGTGGTTAGGACGGCTGTGACGCCGAAGGTGTCGGTTGCGGTTTCCGCTGACGCGATTGCACCCGTGGTGATTGAGGATCCGGTGAAGGTTCGCGTTCTCGCGCCTCTTCAACTTGTAACGCAATCTTCGCAATCAGGTTCCACGGTGTTTGTGATGAGCAGCGAGCGGGAAGGGCATCAATTTGTGATTTCATCGGGGAACACGTACATAAGTGTTTCCGGGGATAGCGAGAGCTATGGTACGGATCACCCGTCCGAATTTGTGGAATTTCTCCAGGAGAAAATTTCCGGGGACTTCATCTGGTTCCGGCGCGACGGCAAGTCCTACGTGATTCGCGACCCGGCTACGATCAAGCGCGCGAAAGATTTTTTCGCCGCGGTTCAGGAACTGGACAAAAAGCAGGAGGAGCTGGGCAAGCAGCAGGAAGCTCTAGGCGAGAAGCAGGAAGTCTTGGGCAAAGAGCAGGAGGAAGTGCACGTTCAGATTCCGGATATGACGGAAGATCTGCATAAACTCGAAGCCGAGCTGAAGAAGCTGGGCGCAAGCGGTACTCAAGAGGATCTTGGAAGAATTCAGGGCGAGATTGGCGAACTGCAGAGCAAACTCGGCGATCTTCAGTCTGTGGCGGGCGAGGAACAAGGCAAGATGGGCGAGAAGCAGGGGGCGCTGGGCGAACAGCAAGGCAAGCTGGGAGAAATGCAGGGCGAATTGGGCCGACAGCAAGAGCAGGTTTTCAAAGACGCTTCGCGCCAAATGAAGTCCTTGATTGATGATGCTGTAGCCCATGGATTGGCGAAGCCTGAATAAATCTTGGATTTTTCTCTTCGATAAACGGCGCCGCAAAAGGCGATAGCCCATCTACGGCCCGGCGTTTGTCACTCCCCGCTTGTCACTCGGCGGCCTTCCTTGTAGATTATCCCTTCAGCGACGCAGAACGGGATGCTCTTGCCTCCGCGCAAAACAATTGCTTCCAAGCCGCGTGCCAAAACTAGCGCGCAATCTAGCTCGCGATTAACGTCGAAAGTCCAAGCCAAGCATCAGGATTCCGCAGGAGTCCGCATTCCCCGAAGTGAGCGCGATAAGCTCGCCGGAAAGTGGTTCGAGAAACTGGTGGCGCTGCAGGCTCGACTACGCGCGCCGCAAGGCTGTCCCTGGGATCGCGAACAGACGCATGAATCGCTGCGAAAATTCCTGATTGAAGAGACCTATGAAGTTTTAGACGCAATGGAAAAGGGCGATTCGCGAGAGTTTTCCTCCGAGCTTGGAGACTTGCTTCTGCAAATTGTCTTCCACTCGATTCTTGCCGAAGAAAGGGGACGTTTCACCATATCCGACGTAATCGAATCAGTTCACACGAAGATGGTGCGGAGACACCCGCACGTTTTCGGCAAGGTGAAAGCGAAGGATTCTTCGGAGGTTTTGAAGAATTGGGAGCAGATTAAAGCAGAAGAACGCGCGCAATTACAGGGCAAGGAAGGGAAGTCGCAGGACCCGAAGGATCCGGCCGCCTCTATACTGGCAGGGATTCCGCGGTCTCTTCCCGCCGTACTGGAGGCCTACCAGCTTACGCGACGCGCTTCGCACATCGGCTTCGACTGGGACAAGGTCTCCGACATTTTCGACAAGTTTGACGAAGAGAAACGAGAGCTGGAAGCGCTACTGCCGAACCCGCCGGGTTTTGGCGCCGCGGCGCAAGAGGCCGTTTCCGCCGCGGGTGTACCGCGCGTGGAGGAAGAGCTTGGCGACCTTCTATTTGCAGCGGTCAACATCGCGCGGTTCCTGGGTGTCGATCCGGAACTGGCGCTGAAGAAAGCTAATCGGAAATTTAAGCGGCGTTTTAGGCAAATGGAAGCTGCTTCCACGGCGGAGGGCCAACGCTTCGCGGACCTGCCGCGCGATCGCAAAGAGGAACTGTGGAATTCCGCGAAGTTGGCCGAGGACACGGAACCTGTGAAGACGCCGAGTATTGCAAAGGTGGCGAACACGTGATGAACGCTTCGGCGAAACATCCAGCGACCGTACCGGGCGAGATCGAGGTCCGGCATTGCGAATCGCTGGCTGAATATGAGGCTTGCGTGAAGCTCGAGCTTCTTACCTGGGGCGAGCATATCGCGGTGCCGTCAGCAATTTTTGTAGTGGCGCACCACACAGGCGGACAGATACTTGGCGCGTTCGACCGCGGGAGGATGATTGGCTTTACGTTGGCGCTAGCCGGCACGCGCGGAGGGAAGCCCTTCCTGCATTCGCACATGACTGCTGTGCTGCCCGAATGTCAGAACCGCGGGGTTGGACGGCAACTTAAACTCTTCCAACGAGTGGACGCTTTGAAGAATGGCGTGCCGCTGGTTGAATGGACGTTCGACCCGCTGGAGCTGAAGAACGCGCGGTTTAATCTCACGCGGCTGGGTGCAATCGTCCGGCGATACATTCCGAATTGTTATGGCGTAACCGCGAGTCCACTTCACGCCGGACTACCTACCGACCGGCTTGTCGCTGAATGGTGGCTTGATTCGGACCGAGTGCGCGGAATTCTGGCGGATAGTCCGTGCGCGAGCGGCGAAACCATCGAGCGAATTTCTCTTCCCACACACATCAGCCATCTCAAGTCGCGAGATTCCGCTGCAGGAACCCGCAGCCAAAAAGAAGCTCGCGAATCATTCCAGAAACATTTTCATGCGGGATATGTGGCTACCGGGATCGAGGCTCGCGGCGATACCACCGACTATATTCTCGAGCCAGCCGGTTCGATTGGCGGGCTGCGCCTGCCGGAATACCGTCCGGAAGAATTCGAGGACTGAAAAACTCTTAAAATGAAGCTCAAGAAAATTACGCTGAGGGAAATCCATCTCCCGCTGATCGCTCCGTTTGAAACCAGCTTTGGGCAAACTTCGCTTCGGCGGATTCTGCTGGTTGAAACTGACGTGGACGGCGTCGCGGGGTGGGGAGAATCCACGGCGGGCGAAGACCCTTACTACTCGTACGAAACAGTGGAGACGGCGTGGCACATTATTCGCGACTTTCTGTGGCCGATGCTAAAGGGTAGGGAATTCGGAAGCGCATCGGATGTTTGGGACCTGCTTGCGAGGGTTCGCGGGCACAATATGGCGAAGGGTGGACTCGAAACCGCGATCTGGGATGCTGAAGCGAAACAGAAAAACCTTCCGCTGGCCAAACTCCTGGGCGGAGTGCGTGAGGAAATCCCTTGTGGAGTGTCCATCGGCATCCAGCCGACGATTGACGCACTCATTGCCAAAGTTGAAAAGGAACTTGCGGCGGGTTACCAGCGCATCAAAATTAAAATCAAACCGGGGATGGATGTGGAACCTGCGCGGGCGCTGCGCGAGCGCTTCCCGCGGATTCGGCTGATGGTTGATGCCAACTCCGCGTACCGGCTGGAGGATGCGCCGCTGCTGAAACAACTGGATGCCTTCTATTTGATCATGATTGAGCAGCCGCTCGGGTGGGACGACATTTACTCGCACGCGCAGCTTCAGCGGCAGCTCGAGACACCGATATGCCTGGATGAATGCATCCACGATATCGAACACGCGCGAGCTGCAATCGAGATCGGCGCCTGCCGGATCATCAACATCAAGCTGGGTCGCGTGGGCGGGCACACAGCGGCGCGGCGGATTCATGATCTTTGCCAGACGAAATCAATTCCGGTTTGGTGCGGGGGAATGCTGGAATCAGGAATCGGGCGCGCGCACAACATCGCGATGTCAACGCTCGCGAATTTCACTTTGCCGGGTGACGTATCGGCGAGCCGGCGGTATTGGGACGAAGACATCATCGAGCCGGAAGTGGAGGTTACGCGGCAGGGGACGATTCGCGTTCCGTCCGCACCGGGCATCGGTTACAAGCCGCGTCTCGATCGGATTGCCTCGCTGACCCGCCGCGTGGAAGTGCTCGAGTAGAAATTGAACTCAACTTCCACTGAAACGGCCGCGTCCGGTTTCACCACGCCGTCTAATTCCGCTTTCAAACGTCCGAGTTCTGTTGTGCTCGCGTTGACGCTCGCCCTGATGCTGTTTCTTTGGTCCTTCAATTACATAGCCGGGAAAATTGCGCTGCGACACATGGACCCACTTTCGCTGGCTTGTTTTCGGATCGAGCTGGCCGCAATCATCATGCTGCCGATTTATTTCTCGCGGAGACAGCGCGCGGCGCTCCGGCTGCGCGATCTTTGGCCGTTCGCTTACCTAGGATTTTGGGGAGTGGTGGTCAACCAGGGACTTTTTACCGTGGGGCTTAACTACACCACGTCCGATCATTCCGCGGTGATCATCGCGGTTGGTCCGATCATCATACTGTTACTGGCGCGCATCATGAAGCTGGAAGCTGTCACCCCCGCAAAAATACTGGGAATGGCGGTAGCGTTCGCCGGAGTTTTCCTGCTGGAGGCGGAGAACGGCTCGCCGGTGCACTCGCCGTTTCTGGTGGGCGATCTGATTACGCTCTGCGGGACGATGGGATTCGCGCTCTACACCGTGTTAGGCAAAAAAGTCGCAGGGCAATATGACGCGATAGCCATGAACACATTTAATTGCGTGGCCGCGGCGATTATGCTGCTGCCGTTAACGGTTCGGCAGGGAATGCATCTTGATTGGCGCGCGGTAGGATGGCCGGGATGGCTGGGGATGGTTTACATGGCGGCAGCAAGTTCTGTCGCGGCTTACACGCTTTTCTACTGGGTGCTCCGATATATGACCGCTTCGCGGGTGGCGGCGATCAGTTATTTCCAACCGGTTGCAGTGATATTGCTTTCGGTGGCCTTTCTCAACGATCACCCGACGCGCAATTTGCTTCTGGGCACGGCTCTCGTTCTTCTCGGAGTTTATTTGGCGGAGCGCGGGACGGCGTAGGTTGAAGCTAGCGGGACAGCATGTGCCATCGTTACTAGAGTTGCGTCGAGCCTATCGCGCGAATACGTAGGACTCGGTTCTGGTGTTAGACTCTCGGTGTGAGGTACGGAACTCATTCCGGTTGGACGGTTGTCGCCGTCCTCGCGGCGCTCGGCGCCCTGGGACAAACATCCCAAGTACAACAGGCCCCTGCGGAAGCGACGCAGTCCTTCTCGCTTTCCAGCAACATTTCTGTTGAGCTACCCACGAGCTGGCATGCAATGGATGCCGATGAAGATCCCTCGACCGGTTTGCTAGCGCCTTACGCTCCGCCTTTTCATTTTTCGCAAGTCGTCATGCTGACGAATGAAAAGCAGTCTGCGGTGCTGCTCCTGGGGCTTTCGGATAATCCTCTGATTGGCCACGACTCGTACTGGCTCGACGCGCAAATGCACGCACCCAGCGGCTCGGGCATGAGCGTCCTCGATCTGATTTTCTATTTTCTGTTTCCGCCTTCGCACGATTGTATGGACAACGCGCTGCAAAACTATACCGACGCTACGATGACGCCCAGTTCGGAAGATGCGCCGCCGGTTATGCGGGTGACTTATGTTTGCCCGCATGCGCAAACGCTTTTGGGGTTTTACTCCGCTCAGGTGAGCTCGGGAATTACGTTCGCGCAGACGAACAGCGGCCCGCGGGCGTACGGAGTGATACGCGATTTTTATCTGGCGCCCATGGAGCAAGCGGATATCTCGGGAATTACTTTCTTTTCATTTGAGGCGCAGAGGGAGGGGCAAATCGGCCGAGCGGCGCCGGCGCACTATAATCTGCCTGAAAGCCTGCAGGGAAGCCGCTCCGATTTCTTTTGGGCCATCGGCGCGCCGAGCCCGTTTCCATTTGTAGCTGATAGCGCACGAAATACTTCGCTGCTACACGTGGCGTTTGCGACCGCAGCAGCGGCATCGAACAACAAGGCTGACTTCGCCCGCCTTCTGCACGGGATTCGATTGAAGTAGAAGCCAAGAAGGTACCGGGGCCAGGGGCTGCAAAGGAGCGAAAGAGTTCGAAACTTTATCGGCGCGAAGGTGTTGGATGGGGTGTAAGGACCTTTCTAGGCGCAGAGATGCGGCAAATGCGAGACTTAAACGGCTGCAACCTGTCGTGCAGGTAGCGAATCAAATATGGTATGACGGTAGATAGACATCGGGCTGTAGGTCTTAAGTTGGCAGGGGGTTCAAAATGAAAAACTCCAATTTCTTGAAATTGATCTTTGCGCTAAGCGCCGCCTTGGCAATCGCTTGCGTTCCGGCACCTGCATTCGCTCAACATGGTGGTGGCGGACATGGGGGCGGCGGTGGGGGCGGTGGTTTCCACGGAGGCGGCGGAGGCGGCGGGCATTACGGCGGAGGAGGGGGTCACCCGAGTTATAGCGGTGGTGGCGGACGTTCTTACGGGCGTTCCAGCGGAGCAGCTCCGCGCTCATTTTCGAGGCCGGGCACTAATGGGAATCGCGGCTACGCATATGGCGGAAGATCTTACGGCACATACGGCGGCAGATCTTCGGCAGGGGCAGCGCAGGGTCGTTCCGGCTCGTCTATGACGGCGCGGAACTCAGGCAACACTGGAAATATGGGTAACCGCAGCACCGGAAACACCGCTGCGGGGAATCGCGGTTCAACCGCGACATCAACATTTTCTCGCAATACAGGGTCGGCATCAGCAGGTGCTCGACCAGCCGTCGGTGGAAATAGCCCCAGCGGGACAACGAGTTCGGCTACGCGGTCATCGAGCATGACGGCGGGTTCCAGCAGATCTACGTTCGGGTCTTCAGGCCGATTCGGTGTGAGTTCCTCTGTGGTCTCGGGTTCAAGATTGGGCGGCCCGCTGAACGCTCATGTGGGCTCGTCATTCGGTAGCCACGGAGCTTTTGGATCTTCGTTCGCAGGCCGCGGCGCCTTCGGGTCTTCATTCGGGGGCCGCGGATTCGGGAATGGGTTCCGACCAGGGTTCGGTTTCAGACCTGGATTCGGCTTCGGCCGTGGCTTTGGATTCGGCGGATGCTGGGGATGTGGAGGGTTTGGCTGGGGTTGGGGATGGGGCCTTGGCTTCGGCTGGGGCTGGAATCCATGGTGGGGATGGGGGTATCCGTACTATCCATACGCGTACGGTGGCTACCCGTATTGGGGAGGTTATGGCAGTTATGGCGGGTACGACGATTCTCCGTCGTACGGTTCGGACATGAGCTATAACAATGATTCGGGGTACAACGCGAACAATAATACGAACAATACGGGCGCCGATCAGTACGCGCAAAGCGATCTACCTTATCCGGATCAGGGATCGGTTAACCCGAACCCGGTAACCGGTAATGTGGCAGCGACTACGCCAACGGTGCTGATCTATCTCAACGACGGAACGACATACGCAGCGAGCGACTACTGGCTAGCGGACGGCAAACTGCACTACAGCGTAAGCTATGCCGGAGAAAGCAGCGTGGACATGAACCAGGTGGACTTGCAGCGCACGGTGAATGAAAACGCGAAGCGCGGTGTGAAGTTCTCGTTGAAGCCGAACCCGGATACCTCATATTCTGCGCCGCGTTCGAATACCAATACGGCCGGAGCACCGAGGAGCAATCAGAACAGTCCGGCACCGGCGACGAACCCGCCCGCTCCGCAGCCATCGCCGCGAATGCAGGTAACATCAGAAAAGCCCACATCAATATCGTAAATTTGGACTCTGAAGGAAAAGGGCCTCGACATCGGCGACGATGCGAGGCCCTTTGTATTTGATCCGCTGCCGGTGCTTAGGTGCGTTCCAGCCGAACGTGCTTCACGAGTCGCCATCCCGGCGGTGCTTCACGCCGACTTGAGCGCTGTACACATGCCAGAAATCGCCCTTGATACTTGTAAATTCGACGCCGACTTTTCTGCTCCAGAGATTGGATTTGACGTAAACCACGCGGCATTCCCGTTCTTCTTCGGTTATAACATTCACGAGCAGAAGCGTCTGTCCCCGTTTTACTTTCACATTCAGCGGCAAGAGTCCGCCGTGGACGCTGACGGCATTTGTTTCCGTGGTTGCTCGGAATGGCCGGTTGGCCACGGTGCGTCCGTAAACTCGAACCGGTATAGACAGGCCTAGACGTTTGCTGCGCCGATGTCTCCCAAGTTGCTGCGGCACTCAGCCTCCTTGGACCATGAAGGATTTGACGATTCGAGGTTAAACCTGCGGCCTGAATCCGGCAATAGTACTTTGCTGGTATGAATATCCCCTTGGTACGCGGTCCGAAACAGAAAGGTCTATAGGTTTGCGCGTAACGCGTGCGAATATGGCGCCTCTAAGAGAGATGGACATTCACGTTGCAATCTCGCTTTTGACTCTTCAAGCCACCAAAAAGGTGTCCCACTGGATTTATCACTTGGGCGCACTCGGCCTGATTCCGCTGGGTGTGCTGGATGCCTCGGTGATCCCGCTTCCCGGCAGTATGGATGTGCTTACGATCCTGCTGGCCGCCAAGCAGCCGGATTGGTGGATTTTCTATGCTTTCATGGCCACTTTGGGTTCGGTGATCGGAAACTACATCACCTACCGGCTTGCGCTGAAGGGAGGCAAGGAAACGATCGAGCGCCGACTTTCGCATAAGAACATGGACAAGGTGACAAAAGCGTTTGATCGCTGGGGATTCGGCGCGATTGCCCTTCCAGCGCTGTTGCCGCCGCCCATGCCGATGATCCCGTTTGTCCTTGCGGCCGGCGCGACCAAATATCCTCTGAAAAAATTCCTCGCCGCGCTTACTTTGGGGCGAATTGTAAGGTACAGCATCCTGTCTCTGTTGGCCGCGCGTTATGGCCACGACATCATTTCCTTCATGCGGCACCACGGACACCCGGCCGTGTTGGCAGTCGCCGCCGTTGCGACTATCGCCGCCGTCGTATTCCTGGTTCTGCGCTACGGCAAGAAAGGAAAGGCTGGTGGTTCGAAGAAGCGGAAATCGTGAGAGTTTGCAAGTCAACTGATTTGTTATTCCCTCCCAGCCGGGTTGACGAGTAGAGAACCTACAGGAATCTCAGTATTTCACCAGCGAAATTGTCGGCGTAGGATTTGTGCGTATCGGTTAAAACCCATCAGCGTTCTCGCTTCAAGCGAGACCTCACAGGAGGAATTCTTGAAAACAAATGAGAGTTGGAACAACCGTCGAGGTTTGATGCAGACTCTGGCCGCTCTCGTGACGATGAGCGCGTTTTTGTTTTTGGTTGTGGCGCCTCTCGCTCACGCCGACGAAAGAGACAAATGCCGCCAACGCATTGAAAAGGCCGAAGCCAGGCTCAATGATGCGGTCGCCAAACACGGAGCGAAGAGTCCGGAAGCGCGAGATCGCTGGCATGATCTTCGATCGGAGCGCGAGCATTGCTGGAACGCTTATCATCAATGGTGGGATGGAAGGGACCAGAAGTGGCACACCGAGCCAAATTGGAACCACGATGATCGCTGGCCCGATTAGAAAAGGCTTCCAGTATTGAACTCCGCTTTGGTTTGGCTGAAATCTCCGCACGCTTGGGCCCTGCTAAGGAAGCAAGCGGGGCCCGAGTACGCCGTTCTTGCAATTTCCCGCCCGCGTTGACACCACCTAAGTCGCGTGCTAGTTTGCCGAACTATGACGGAAACAAATCCATCTGCTTCCACGAAGAAGCGGATCGCAGTAATTCCCGGCGATGGCATCGGGAAAGAGGTTATCCCGGCAGCGGTTAACGTAATGAAATCGGCTGCGGTCGCCGGCGGCCGCGAAATCGAAGTGACCGAGTTCGATTGGGGCGCGGATCGGTATCTGCGCGACGGCACAACCCTGCCGGGCGGCGCGGTGGAAATGTTTCATCGCGACTTCGACGCGATTCTGCTGGGCGCCATGGGCGACCCTCGCGTGCCGACGAACGTCCACGCGGCGGATATTCTGCTGGGTTTGCGATTCAAGCTGGATCTTTACGTCAACGCGCGCCCCTGCGTGCTCTTCGACAAGCGCTTCACGCCGCTGAAAGACCGCACTGAAAAGGACATTAACTTCATGGTGTTCCGCGAGAACACCGAAGGCCTCTACGTTGGAATGGGAGGAAATTTCAAGAAGGGAACTGCCGACGAAATCGCGGTGCAGGAAGATCTGAATACGCGCAAGGGCGTCGAACGCATCATCCGATACGCTTTCGAGTACGCGAAGGCCCGCAAGCTGAAACGGGTGTGCATGAGCGATAAATCAAACGCACTAACATTCGGGCATGACCTCTGGCAGCGGGTGTTCAAGCAAGTGCGGCTGGAATTCCCCGAGATCGAAGCCAGCCACCAGTATATTGACAATCTCTTGATGCAAATGGTGCGCGACCCCTCGCAGTTCGACGTGATCGTGACGTGCAATCTTTTCGGTGATATCGCGAGCGACCTGGGCGCGCAACTTGCGGGAGGACTGGGGTTGGCGCCATCGGGAAACATTCATCCGGGTCAAGTGTCGCTATTCGAGCCTGTCCACGGTTCGGCTCCGGCAATCGCTGGGAGAAATACAGCTAATCCGATGGGTTCAGTCTTGACTGTAGCGATGATGTTCGAGTATCTGGGCTGGAAGCGGGAGGCAAAGGCAATTGATGCGGCAGTTCGCGGGGCTCTGCGCGAAGGTAAGACACCGGCGGAACTTGGCGGAACGATGGGGACGCGCGAGATTGGAGAGTGGCTGGCGAACTCTGTAGCGAAAGCCGGCGTGCAATAATTTTACTTCAACTGTTACTTTAAGTAGGACCTCTGCGAACATCGGATCCGAGAAATCCTAGCGTCAGCTTCCACTTCAGTTGTCGGCAAGTCGACTTTGAAGACCGCTAGTTCTGCTTAATCGCGGGAGGCGCTTGGGTGATGCTGCCCGCCACCAACTCGGTTTTAATCGTAATTTTCTGCTTGGGCAAAAGATGCACGTCGGTGTCGAACTCCTGATATCCGGCCAAAGCGATTTTTATGTGGTGCGCACCGGGGCTTACGAGCATGCCGCGTCCCATCCCGCTGAACTGTTGTACGTATCCGGCGAAATTTCCGTCCACGAAGACTGCGGCGCGCTCCGGCGTGACCTTGAGCTTCACTTCGGAAGTTACCGCCGAGTATTGGGCATTGGGATCCTTGTCTAACTTCACGGTGATGGTCAGCTTCTTCGCAGGCTCCACGACGTACGTTTGGGTCATGTCGAGATAGCCCGTCTGACGCACGGAAATCTCGTGCTGTCCGGGAAGCAGGAGTACTTTCTTCTCGTCTTTCAACTCCGAGACGTAGCCGACGTACTGGCCGTCGATCCAGACTCCGGCGGATTTCTCAGCCTTATTGGAGCCGACAAATTGGACTTCGCCTTCGACCGAATTTTGGGCGGAGGCGATGGCCGCCAGAAACATGGACAAAAAAATGGCCAACGAAATCGCCCTGCTAAATTTCCGAACACTCTTCATGTCTGCTCCTGGTCCATAGGATTTCATCCGGTATTCTAATCACTTTTCGCCGGCGCGGAGAATTATTCTCGATATCGAAAGTAGTTTCTTAGATTCTGGAATCGGGTGATCTATCATCCTTCGCTAGAATTGTCGGCGGTACGACCGTCGAAGTCTCGAAAGCACTTGACGCCGGATGTTCCGAAATGTAGGTTCTGCATGCTTAACTTAAAGTGCCTGGAGCTAAAGTAAATGTCACGTCGCGCGTCATACGCTCTTCTTGCATTGGCCCTCATGGTGGCGCCGTCGATTTGGTCCCGCGGTCACGCAGATGCTCCGCCGGAGTTCAACGTAAAGGAACACTATACGAAGTACGAGTTTCGCGTCCCGATGCGCGACGGGAAACTGCTATTTACTTCCGTTTACGTCCCCAAGGATTCTTCGCGCAGCTATCCCTTCATGGTGGATCGGACTCCGTATAGCGTGGCTCCGTACGGCGTGGACCAATACAAGAAATCGCTAGGCCCGTCTGACGAGTTTCAACGCGCCGGCTACATCTTCGTTTATCAAGACGTTCGCGGCCGGTACATGTCGGAAGGGAATTTCCTGGAAATGAATCCGCACATCGACAACAAGAAATCGAAAGAAGATGTGGACGAAAGCAGCGATATGTACGACACCGTGGATTGGCTGCTGAAAAATATACCGAATAACAACGGCAAGGTGGGCATCTGGGGCATTTCTTACCCGGGGTTTTATACTTCAGCCAGCATCATCGACTCGCATCCTGCGATTAAAGCGGCTTCGCCTGAAGCGCCGATGACAAATCTTTTCATGGGTGACGACGCCTATCATGGCGGAGCGTTTATGCTTTCGGCTAATTTCGGTTTTTACACATTCTTCAGGCCGCAACAGGGCCCCACCTTCCCGCCGAAAAATGGGCAGCGGTTCGATTACGGCACTCAAGACGGCTACGACTTTTATTTGAAGATGGGCTCGTTGTCGGATGCGAAGGCTCTGTACTTTAAGGATCCGAACTGGCTCTGGGACGATCAGGTAGCGCACGATACCTATGACGATTATTGGAAAGCGCGCAATCTGGCTCCGCACATGAAGAACATTCACTGCGCTGTCCTAACAGTCGGGGGGTGGTTCGATGCTGAAGATCTGCAAGGGCCGTTCTCTACGTTTGCCGCGATCGGGCGTAACAATCCGGAGATCTATAACGGGATTGTGGTGGGACCGTGGGTCCACGGCGGATGGGCGCGTTACGACGGAAATCATTTGGGCAGCGTGAACTTTGCCGCGAACACGGGGCAGTTTTTTCGCAGCCACATTCTATTTCCATTCTTCGAGCAATACTTGAAGGATGGGACCGATGCGAAATTGCCGGTGGCTTATGTTTTCGAAACGGGAACTAACACCTGGCGCGAATATCCGAGCTGGCCGCCAAAGAACGTGCAGGCGAAAACGCTGTTCTTTCGCGAAAACGGCGGGCTCGCGTTTGAGCTGCCGAGTGCAGAATCGGGAGCCGCCGACGAGTATGTGAGCGACCCCAATAAACCTGTGCCCTTTGTCGGCTATCCCGCTACTTCGGTGCCGCAGGAATATATGGTTGCGGACCAAAGGTTTGCTGCGAGCAGGTCGGACGTGCTGGTGTACCAGACCGAACCGCTCGAGCAAGACGTTACAATCGCGGGGCCCGTATCTCCCAAGCTGTTTGTTTCGACGACTGGAACGGATTCCGATTGGGTGGTGAAACTAATCGACGTGTATCCGGCCGACTATCCCGAAGATGCGCCGGCAAACGCAACGCCGCCTACTGACGTGCCGCCTCCATCAATCAAAATGGCAGGATTTGAGCAATTGATTCGAGGCGAGCCGATGCGAGGAAAATTTCGCAAGAGCTTTGAACACCCGGAGGCGTTCGTTCCGGGGAGGGTGGAAGAGGTCAGCTTCACCATGCCGGATGTGAACCATACGTTCCGGCGCGGGCACCGGATCATGGTGCAAGTGCAGAGTTCATGGTTCCCGCTGACGGACCGGAACCCGCAAGTTTTTGAGAATATCCCGGACGCCAAGCCCGAAGATTTCAAGAAGGCCACGGAGAAGGTGTATCGAAGCAAGAGCCAGCCGTCCGGAATTGCTGTTCAAGTGTTACCTTGAAAGAGGGGAGCAGCAATAAATATGATCACTTCGTGTGGCGCTTCGCATGTCGGCACGACGACGCGACAAAATAAGATTTCGAGAATTCAAGCGTTGCTTTAATTCGTTGATTGTTCCCGGGGACTGGACTCGCCGATAGAATCTGGAATAGCAAGCCTCGGCCTTAGTGCTCCAGTGATTCTCTCAACCACTGCTTCAGCTGTCGGCGCGACGACGCATTACTCGCAAACGTGGCGCTGAACGATTGGCTTCATTAACCGAGCCAGCAACATTCCCATCAAGAATCCGCCGACATGCGCCCACCATGCGACTCCGCCGAGGTGTGCAGCTCGCGGATTGTTCAGCGAGCCGATTCCGCTTACGAACTGTACTAGAAACCACAGACCGATAAACACGATTGCCGGAATCTGCCAGGTGAACCAAATAATGAAGAGGGGGATAAGCGTGAGGATCCGAGAAGACGGGAAGAAGACAACATATGCGCCGAGGACGGCGGAAATCGCGCCGCTCGCTCCAATCGAAGGAATACTAGAGCCCCAGGAAAACATGAGTTGGGTGGCACCGGAAGCGATCCCGCACACAAAATAGAAGATCAAATAGACGATGGCGCCCATACGCTCTTCTACTTTTGCGCCGAAAATCCACAAGAACCACATGTTCCCAATGATGTGCAGCCAGCCGCCGTGAAGAAACATGCAGGTAAAAAGAGGAATCAGCGCATCCGCGAAAGTGTAATGACGTCCCGCCAGCGCCAGGTTTAGCTTTGCCGGCACGAGTCCGTAAAGTCGAACGAAGGCTTCGGCTTGCGCCGGCGATAGAGAAATTTGATGGAGGAAAACGATGACGTTGACGGCGATGAGTAACAGCGTCATCACGGGCACAGAACTTCGCGGCGTCATATCTTTGAGCGGAATCATTTATTCTTCTCGGCGCATCTGGGGCGTACGCCGGGGAACTTGTGGATCGCCGCTCGAGACGCTTCAAGTAACTGTTTAGGTGTGAATGCGGGTTTAGATCGCGCCGCGGTGCGACGTAAATTGTCAATTTCCGCGAGACTCGCAATTCTTCCGCGCGCACCCGACGCCGTACAATTGATAGCTGCCGCAGCGTTGCTGAACTCAAGTATTACTTGCAAGGGCCATGCTTGAAGGAATCCGTAGATGAACCCGGCGTGAAAAATATCGCCGGCGCCGGTTGTGTCGAGTGCGCGAACCCTGAAACCCGGAGAGAGAAAAAATCGGCGTCCGTCCCAGGCGATTGCGCCGAGACCGCCCAGTGTGGCCGTAGTCAAGCAACACTTGAACTGTGAATGGATTTTAGGAAGTGACTTCAATAAATTCCGCTCGCCGGTTAGACGCCCTGGGAAATCTTTCGAGGTGATTGGAAAATCGACGTACTTAAGTAACGCCTTAACTCCGCGATATAAATTATCCAAGTCAGCAACTACAGGGATGTTTTCCTGGCGAGCCCACCGCGCCGCTCGGGTCGATGCTGCTGTATCATGGCCGTCAACCAAGAGCGCACGGCAACCTTTCAACGACTGGCGACGCAAATCGGGAGGGGTGATTGCAATTCGAGGAACTCTTTTCCAAAGGACGGTGCGCTCGCCTGATCGAGCGTCAACCAAGATGAAAGAAGACTGGCTCGAACAATCGGCAGTCTTCATCCAAAGCGCTTGGACGCCTTCGCGAGCCATTTCGCTAATCTGGAATTTCCCCGCTGCGTCGTCTCCAATCTTTCCGATATAGCGCGTACGCAGGCCCCAGCGCTGGCACGCGACCATTGCCGTCGCCACTTGGCCTCCGGGCTTTATCTCCGCGGAGAGCAACTCTATTTTCGAGTCGCTGGCAGGGAAGTGCGGCAGCCGAATAATCGTGTCGGTGGCATTGATCCCTACGCCCACGACGTCAATTTGCTGTGTCTTGCGCTTCCTAGACATTGCACAGCACTCTAGCTGAGGATGCGCGATTTTCAAGAGAGAACTCGCGTGGCGCAGTCGTTTACAATTGCTTGCGGTGCAATGCTGTGGTAATAATTTTTGTTTCGCATGCGACCGACGCGCGTGTGGGTGTTGTCCCGGTTTCCGAAAGCGAAACTTGAACTGTCGGCGGACCGACACGAATGCCACTACACGAATCTGAAGCGATTGTTTTACAGAGTTACCCGCTGGGAGAAGCGGACCGGCTGGTTAGTTTTCTCTCGCGCACTATAGGGCGCGTGCGCGGCGTGGCTTCCGGAGCGCGGAGAACGAAGAGCCGATTCGGTTCGACTCTGGAGCGGCTCTCGCACGTCCGTATCTGGTTCTTTGAAAAGGAGACGCGGGAGCTGGTTCGCATCAACCAGTGCGAATTGATCGAATCGTTTCTCAACGCCTTTCGCGATTATGCTTCGGGCATAGCGCTTGCGATCCTGAGTGAGGTTACGGAAGCGGTGCTGCCGGATCGCGAAGCGTCCGACGCGAATTTTCGTTTGCTGCTGATGACCGCGCAAGCTGTGAAACGCACGGGAAAATCTGAAGTGCCACTTGCATATTTCGCGTTATGGACGGTGAAGCTCGGCGGGTGGCTGCCGCCTCTGGATATTTGCGCAAAGTGCGGCAGACAGCTCGCTGCGGCGGAGCCAGGTTATTTTTCGCGGAGCGCCTCGGCGCTCGCGTGCGGCAAGTGCCGCAAGCCAAGCCTGCGAATAATTTCGGCGTCAGCGCTGGCGGCTGCGCGGCAAATGCTCACGGTGCGACTGGACCGGTTAAATGAAGAAAATATTTCGCCGACCGCTGCCCGGGAATTGACAGATGTTATGCTCGATGTGATCGAACGCCAGATCGACCGCAAGCTCAAGGCGCGGGAACTCCTGGAGTCGCCAGCGTGAAGAAACAAGCTCGTCATACTGAAAATAAAAAATCTCCAACGAAAGCTAAAGAAGTGCAGAAGGGGCTAACGTTTCAGGAACTTCTACTAAGACTTGAAGAATACTGGACGCGTCGAGACTGCATTCTGCAGCAACCGTATGACATCGAAGTCGGCGCGGGCACGATGCACCCTGAGACTTTTCTGCGCGTGCTTGGGCCGGACCCGTATCGCGTGGTATACGCGCAGCCGAGTCGCCGCCCGGCGGACGGTCGCTATGGCGAGAATCCGAACCGCCTGTACAAACACACGCAACTTCAAGTGATACTCAAACCCGCGCCGGACAACGCGCAGGATCTCTACCTTGAGAGCCTCGCGACCATCGGCATAAATCTGAAGGAGCACGACGTCCGGTTTGAGGAAGACAACTGGGAAGCGCCGACGCTCGGCGCGTGGGGAATCGGGTGGCAGGTGTTACTCGATGGATTGGAAATCACACAGTTCACTTACTTTCAGCAGAGCGGCGGACAGAATCTGGACCCTATTTCCGTGGAGCTGACGTACGGGCTGGACCGCATCGCCGCGTATCTGCAGGGTGTAGATAATGTGTTCGATGTGCGTTGGTCAAATACTGCGAGTTATCGCCAAGTGCGGCTGGCGGAAGAGCAGCAACTTTCGGCTTACAGCTTTGACTTCGCCGATGCCGTGTCGACACGTAAACAATTTGAACTGAATGAAGCAGAAGCCAAGCGCATTCTCGACGCGTGGCCGAAATCTGAGACTCCGATGCTTGAGCGCTTTCCGATTCTGGCGGCATATGAGCTTACGCTGAAGTGCTCCCACCTCTTTAACCTGCTTGATGCTCGAGGCGCTATCTCCGTTACCGAGCGGGCCGCCATGATCGGGCGTGTGCGCAAGCTCGCCGTCCGAGTTGCAGAGCTTTGGTTGCGGCAGCGGTCGGGAACTCACCTTGCTCCTGAACTCGCGGGGGCCCAGAAATGAGCACGTCTCGGACGACGAAAACATCGAGAGCGACGGGCGATCTCCTTTTTGAAATTGGATGTGAAGAAATTCCTGCGGGGATGATTGCGAGGGCTGCGGCAGAACTTAAAGCGATTCTTGTAAAACTTTTGTCGGCGGCAGAGTTGGTCGACGGGCCGACAGTTGAAGGAATGATTGAGGCTTTTGGAGCACCACGCCGGCTTACGGTGATTGCGCGCGGGCTTCTTTTGCGGCAAGTGGATTCGACGCGCGAAGTGACGGGGCCGCCGAAATCTGTCGCATTCGATAATCTTGGCGAGCCAACGCGGGCAGCTATGAGTTTCGCGGAGAAGCAGGGAATCCCGGTCTCAAAACTTTCGATCGTCACCACGCCGAAAGGCGAGTACGTCGTCGCGAGACAGATTGTGATCGGAAAACCAGCGGCGGAGATTCTTGCGGGAATTTTGCCGCAAGCGATTCAGGAAATTTCCTGGCCGCGCTCGATGTACTGGATGGGAGCGCACGGTCCTCGATTTATACGGCCGATCCGATGGATTGTGGCTCTGCTTGATGGCAAGGCAGTGCCGTTTTCATATGCGGGGCTTCGCGCCGGGAATCGTACTGTGGGTCATCGGTTTCTCGGGAAGGAAAGCATCCCGCTGGACGGACCTGGGGACTACGAGGCAAAGTTAAAGAAAAACTTCGTATTGTGCCGTCCGGAAGCGCGCCGCAAGAAAATTGAAGCCGAGATTCACCAACTGACAGTAAGAAACAAATTAAGCCTACACGATGATGCAGGGCTGCTCAATCTGGTGACATACCTCAACGAATATCCCAGCGTGATTATGGGGAACTTCGATCCGGCATTCCTTTCGCTGCCGGATGAGATTTTGATTACGGTGATGCGGGACCATCAGAAGTATTTCGGCCTGGAAACACGGGACGGTGAGCTCGCGCCGCATTTTCTAGCCGTGATTAACCTCCCGAGCGATCCGAAGGGGCTGGTACGCGCGGGACATGAGCGCGTTCTGCGCGCGCGTTTTGCGGATGCGCAATTTTTCTGGGAGACGGACCAGAGAAGAAAGCTCGGTGATTATCTTCCCCGGCTTGCGGCGGTGACGTACGAATCGCGCCTGGGAAGTTATGGCGACAAAGTGGAACGGATGCGCTACCTGTCCCGCTGGCTCGCGGAGCAATGGTTCAGCCGCGGGATTTCGCAAGCTGATGTAGCGGGCTCGGACCGCGCCGCGGAACTGGCGAAGTGCGACCTGGTGACTGAAATGGTGCACGAATTTCCGGAATTGCAGGGGATTGTCGGTGGACTTTACGCGCGCGCTCAGGGCGAACCGGAAGAAATCGCCTGGGCAGTTTACGACCATTACAAGCCGCTCGGCCTAGACGAGCCGCTGCCGCGCAATTTGACCGGATGTGCGGTTTCTCTTGCAGACAAACTAGATTCGCTGGTGGCGTGCTTTGCCGTCGGCGCCATCCCCACCGGCTCGAGCGACCCGTTTGCGCTGCGGCGCGCGGCGTTGGGAGTGGTGAAGATAATCCTTGAAAGGAAACTGCCGCTCTCAATCTCCACGGCGATTTCCGCGGCGTCAAAGGCCTTGAAAATGAACCCTCCTAAGATCGACGTGACGGAGGCGGTTCAAAAACAGGTTCTCGACTTCTTACTGGAGCGCGCGCGCTTCATGCTGAGCGAGAAGCGCGGATTCGCTTATGACGAGATCAACGCGGCATTCGCGGCGGGCGCCGACGACTTGGTGGATGCGGTCGAGCGAGTAGCAGCGGTGAAGGCAATCCGCAACACGAAGAATTTTGGTCCGTTGGCGGCGTCCTTCAAGCGCATCCGTAACATTCTGGAGAAGTCGGCGGGGACGCTCGACAAGGGACAACTTAATGTACAGCATGAACTGCTCTGGGAACCCGCGGAGCGAGAGCTTTACGCCGCGGCACAGAAAATAGGAGAAGAAGCAACGCGAAGGAAGAAGGCCGGAAAGTATCGGGAAGCGCTTGAAGTGATATCCGAGCTTCGTCCGGCGGTGGATCAGTTCTTCGACAAAGTTCTAGTGATGGTTGAAGACCAGGCGGTGCGCAAAAACAGAGTTACACTTCTGGCGAATCTGCTGAAGGAATTTTCCACGATCGCAGATTTTTCTCAATTAGGCTCTGAGGAATTGCAAGAGTCACCTCAACAGAAGCGTGCTGGAAAGTAAGTCGGGGGATGTTGGACTGAAGTGAAACTTGAGTTGTTGGCACGCCGACAAAAGTTTGCGCATCTAATTTCGTGTCGAGGGCACGGCACGCTGCGAGGCGAGCAGATGGCAAGTTCGAGGCAAACATGAAATACGTCTATTTCTTCGGGGCAGAGAAGGCTGAAGGCAACGGCGAGATGAAGGATTTGCTGGGCGGCAAGGGCGCCGGCTTGGCGGAAATGACTCGCATCGGATTGCCGGTTCCGGCCGGATTCACGATCACTACCGAGACTTGCGACTATTACTTTAAGCATGACCGCAAATATCCCAAAGATTTGCGGGCCGAAGTGGAAAAGAATCTTCAGCGTCTGGAAAAACTCACGCGAAAGAAGCTGGGAGATGCGCGTGACCCGCTGCTTGTCAGCGTGCGCTCTGGTTCGGCGCGCTCCATGCCCGGAATGATGGAGACAATTCTGAATCTCGGCTTGAACGATAAGTCGGTTGCGGGCCTCGCGCGGGCGACACAGAACGAGCGCTTTGCTTACGATGCTTACAGGCGTTTCGTACAGATGTATTCCAGCGTGGTGATCGGATTGGCGAAGGATGAGTTTGAAGCACGCTTGCGGGCTATGAAGAAACGGTTCGGTGTGAAAGACGATACTGAAGTGACCGCTGCCGGCTGGCGCGATTTGATCGTCGAATATAAAAAATACTTTCAGGAAAAGACAGGCAAGGCGTTCCCGGAAGATCCCCACGAACAACTGTGGGGAGCCATCGGCGCGGTCTTTGAGTCGTGGATGGGAGAGAAGGCGTTGACCTACCGGCACGTCGAGAAGATTACCGGCCTTCTCGGGACGGCCGTGAACGTGGTGCAGATGGTTTACGGGAATACAGGCGACGATTCGGGTACGGGAGTCTGCTTCACTCGCGATCCCTCGACAGGCGAGAAAACTTTTTTCGGGGACTTCCTGCTAAACGCTCAGGGTGAGGATGTGGTGGCGGGAATTCGCACTCCGATGCACTTAAGCGAACTTTCTAAACGCATGCCGAAAGTTTACAAACAGCTTGAGAGGGTGCGCCAGACGCTGGAGAAACATTATCGCGATATGCAGGACCTCGAATTCACCGTGGAGCACGGCAAACTGTATATGTTGCAAACTCGGACGGGGAAGCGCACGCCCTCCGCGGCGTTTCAGATAGCCGTCGATATGGTGGATGAGGGCTTGATTAAAGTTGAAGAAGCACTTGAAAGAATCAAGGCGGACGACGTAGAGCGTCTTTTCTATCCGGTGATTGCGCCGGGAATGTCTCGAAGCGACTTGTCGGCGCGGAAGATCGTCACGGGGATCAACGCGGTACCCGGTGCGGCCGTTGGCAAAGCTGTGTTCACCGCGGAGGACGCGGAAGCCTGGGCAGCGCGAGGCGAAAAAGTGATTCTTGTGCGGCATGAGACGAGCCCCGAAGACGTTGGAGGCATGTTTGTAGCGCAGGGAATTCTGACGGCGACCGGAGGGAAGACAAGCCACGCAGCAGTGGTTGCGCGCGGCTGGGGAAAATGCTGCATCGTCGGCGCGGAACACCTCGATATCGATCTCGCGAGAAAATCGATGAGTTCGAACGGCCATTCGGTTCGCGAAGGCGAGTGGATAACACTCGATGGAGGCGAGGGCGTTGTGTACAGCGGCGAGATTGCGCTCGTGCGCCCGGAACCGCCGAAGGCTTTCGCCACGCTTCTGAAATGGGCCGATAAAATTCGCAGACTGAAAGTGCGGACCAATGCTGATACGCCACAGGATGCACGCGTCGCGCGCGAAATGGGCGCGGAGGGCATTGGGCTAGTCCGCACGGAACATATGTTCTTTAAGGACTTCGAACATCCCGAGAGGAGCGGAGAACGGCAGCAAGCGATTCAAGAAATGATTTTGGCGGATACACCTGAGGCTCGCCGCAAGGCGCTCGACAAGCTGCTGCCGTTTCAGCGGCGTGATTTTATAGGCATATTCGAGGCGATGAACGGCCTTCCGGTAACGATTCGCTTGATCGATCCGCCGCTCCACGAATTCGTTCCGCACGATGCTGCGAAGCAGGCTGAGTTGGCAAGAAGGATCGGCATCTCGCCGGAGGCTGTGGCCCGGCGCGTGGAACAGTTGCACGAAGCAAATCCAATGCTCGGGCATCGCGGATGCAGATTATGCATCACTTATCCTGAAATTCTGGAGATGCAGGTTCGCGCAATTATTGAGGCCGCGATCGATTGCCAGAAACGCAAGATCAAAGTGATACCTGAGATCATGCATCCGCTTACTTTGGATAAGAAAGAGCTTCAAATCCTGGACGAGGCGACCCGTAGAGTAGCGGACGAAATTATCTCGCGATCTAAAGTAAAACTTCACTATCTGGTGGGAACTATGATCGAGCTGCCACGCGCTGCTTTGTTGGCAGACCAAATCGCGGAAGTCGCTGAGTTCTTTTCATTCGGCACAAACGACCTGACCCAGACGGTGATGGGCTTGTCGCGCGATGATGCGGGCCGGTTCCTGCCGGACTACGTAGATGAACGCAAGGCCGGAATTTTCGCGACCGATCCGTTCCAAACGATCGATGTTGCAGGTGTGGGCATGCTCGTTGAGTGGGCCATCGCTCGAGGAAGAAAAACGCGGCCGCACCTAGAAATTGGCATTTGCGGCGAGCACGGCGGCGATGCGGAGAGCGTGAAGTTCTGCCATCGTGTGGGCATGGATTATGTCAGCGCGTCTCCATTTCGCGTAGCGATTGCGAGGCTGGCGGCGGCGCAGGCTGTTCTGGAGGAACGAAGAGGCGGCGCAGCTCGGAAGGCAAAGAATTAAGCACTAGAAACCAGCAAAACATTAGAGATTTATCCGGCGTGCAGAAAGAAGAAGGGATGCCCACCTTTTCGTGCATCTGAGAGAGCCCAAACTTCTAAGAGTTGCTGAACGAATTTCACGCTCTTTGCGTATAGTATCGTGATGGAACTGAGGAGGGACAAGAATGGGCTTTCTACTCTGGTGCATTTTGCTTGTTCTGTGCTGGCCTCTGGCATTGCTGGCTCTGGTGCTATATCCGATCGTATGGCTAATCCTGCTCCCGTTCCGGTTGCTGGGAATTGCCGTTGACGGAGCGCTCGAGTTAGTTCGAGCAATCATCATGCTTCCGGTCCGAATTCTGCGTGGGCCTCGAACGGCTTAGAAGTTTTTATTGGCGAGGCTTCCGCAACGGCTGCATCAACTGTGGGACAGCCGACAATTGCAGTGCTGGTTTAAGCGCGCCGCTCGCGCCCCCGTCCGATTAAAGTATAACTTCAACTTATTTCCGCGGCATCCAGACTAAAATCTGAGGGACTGTTCGTACATCGGAGGTCGACGAAGAAGGAACTAGGTTGGCATTTTCAGGAAGAAGTAAATCGCAAGAAAGCCGAAGATTGCGTCCGGAGCCCAGCCGGCCAGCAGGGGCGGTAGTTGGCCTACCGAGCCCATTGCTTCGAAAAGCGCGGCGGTGGCCCAATAGACGATGCCAATGCCCACCGCAACAGCAAGCCCGCCCACGGCACCGCGAGTCCCGACCAGGAATGCAAACGGCGCGCCGAGGAAGACAATAATTGCGGCAATGAGCGGGAAGGCGAACTTCTTTTGCCACTGAACCGAGAGGCGCGAAGTGTCGAATCCCGCCTGGCGAAGACTTACGATGTATTGGCCCAGCTGCCGCCAGTTCATCTGGGCGGACTGGCGCACTTCACGGCGGAAGTAGTTGGGTGCTTCGGTGAATTCCGGCAACGAATCGGCCTTGAATGGAAGGTAGCGCGTAACTTTGCTCCCGTCGAAATCGCGTATCCAGCCTCCCGTAAGTACCCAGGTATTCTCGCTTGCCTCCCAAGTGGCGCGTGTGGCAAAAACGCGCCGGCGCATCTGGAATGTTTTCGGATCCAGCTCAAAGATGCTCAATCCGCCAAAAAGCTGACGGTCCCAGTCGAAAAGCTCGTAGTTAAAAACCTTGTCATTTTCACCGAAGATCCACTGGTGGGCGGGCTGGAAATATGTCTGGGCTGGGCGGCCCTTGATCTGGTTGCGAAGCGCGTCCTGGCGCTGATTGGCGTAGGGCAGGAAGGTGTCGTCCAGGAGAAACATAGTGCCGGCGAGGATGCAGCCTGCCAGGGTCAGGGGAAGGACGATGCGATAGAGACTTATGCCACTGGCCTTAAAGGCGATCACTTCGTTGTTTTTCGCCAGCACGGCGAGAGTGACCAGCGTGCCCACCAGGCAGGCGAGTGGGGAAAGTTGATACACCATAAGCGGTACGAGATAGCGAAAATAATTGAGGACCATCGAAACCGGGATGTGGTTTTTCGAGATGTCTCCGAGCAGATCGAAGAGCGTGAAGGCATCGAAGATGAGCACGAAGCCCGCAAGCAGGACAATGAAGTAATAGAAAAACTGGCGCAGGAGATACATATCCATCAGCATGGGGAATCCCACGGAGCTCCCGGCACCGATAGTCTGGCGAATTCCGACGGCGGGGCTCGTCACCGAAGTGGATCCATTGGAAGCGAGGCCATTGGACGCGGGAATCGGCGCCGCGTCGGATTCCAGACGCTGTGATTTCCGTTGTCGCGTAAATACGGATTCAAACGCCGCTCCGATTCGGCTTGGCTTGCGGATATTTTCGATGCGCCGCAGGAAGAAGAGCCCCACTACGGCGGCGACTATATTCGCTCCCCAGATACCTGCCCATGGAGCGATGGAACCTTGTTGCGCCATATGCGCACCAGTGACAAACAGAAAGTAATAGCCTCCGATGAGCACTAGCGTAAGGACCAAGCCGGCTGCTCGCCCGCCGCGACGCGGGCGCACTCCAACCGGCACTCCGAGGAGCGCGAAGACGAGACAAGCGGCGGGAAACGCGATACGCCGGTGGAATTCTACGCGGGCGTCGCGCCAGTTGGGCCCGCTGTCTGCGATAAGGCCGGAAACGGATTGCTCGGCGTCAGAAATGACTGTACTTTTGACACCGGTTGCGGAGGCGGAAAGGTCAATCGGAATATCGCTCTGACCAAAGGTGGTGACGCTGTAACGGTTGGGGTCCTTCGGGTCGTAATCGTGGGTGCTGCCGGAGCCCAGATGTAGCTCAATCTGGTTCGTTTCCGCGCCGGCGACGACCTGAGCGCTTTGCGCCAGCGTCAAGCTCGACGTGGCGGCGGAAGATTGCGCGGAGGACGCCAAGAAAACGCCGCGCCAACGCGTCGCTGCAGCTTCAACATCTTGCACGTATAATACGAAGTGCGGAAAGCGTTCGTCGAATACGCGGGGCTGGACGGCAAAAGGGGCCTGTGACGCAAGTATCTGCTGCTCCAAACGGGCAAGAGTGCGCCAGGACATGGGGATAAGCCAAAAGGTAAGCACGAGCGTCAGCAGCCCGCATCCGAGCGCTACGAAGCCAATGGGGACAAGCAACCGGCGCAGGCTAATTCCCGAAGCGTGGATTGCGACGATTTCGCTATCGGCGGAAAGACGGCCAAGCCCAATGAGAACGCCAACCAGAACGGCCATTGGGATGGTAAAGGCGAGGACCGGCGCGAGCGAACAAATGAAGAGCAGCGCGACAGTTCGTATGCCGCCCGAGTGGCGAACGAGCAGATCCATCAAACGAACAAGCTGCGGAACGAAGAAAACGAAGGTGAAGACAGCGAGGCCGAGCAAGCAGTGCGAGGCCACTTCGCGACCGATATATTTATCGAGCAGGCGCATGTTTGCGCGAGGGCATTCTAGCATGCTAACGGAGAGCAACGCAGGGATGGCCGGCTTTAGGAAGACGAAAGAAATTCATGAGGAGTTCATGCAAACCGAAGGCCCGCGCCGTTGAGCCGCGTTAACCTCGCAATACTCTGGCACATGCACCAACCGCAGTACCGCGATCCATTCAGCGGGCGCTATATGCTGCCTTGGACGCGTTTGCATGCCTTGAAAGATTATTGGGGCATGGTGAAAGTCCTGGGGGAATTTCCGGGTGTGCACGCGACTTTTAATTTTGTCCCGCTGCTTGCCGCGCAAATCGAAGAATACGCGGGCGGAAAATTCCACGAGCCCTGGTTTGATCTGGCTTTTGCGCCGGCGGGTTCGCTGGACTCCGGACAAAAACACGAAATTCTTGAGCGCGCATTTCAAGTGAACGAAAACTTCGTGCGCCGCTGGCCGCGATTTGCCGAGCTGCAACTGCAGGTGAAGTCGGCCGGGACGGAATCCTGCGTCGCCCGGTTTGATTTGCGAGATTGGCGCGACCTGCAATTGCTGTCACAGCTGGCATGGATGGATGAGGAGTACATCGCCAAGGACCCCGTCGTGACCGAGCTTTCGCGGAAAGGGGCGGGCTACACGGAAGAGGACAAAGAAGCGCTGCGCGAGAAGCAGCTTGAGTTGTTGGGAGCTGTCCTGCCGGAATACAGACTGGCGGCGGAGCGCGGGCAAATCGAAATCTCCACCACGCCTTATTACCATCCAATCCTTCCTCTACTCTGCGACACGGACATCGCACGGGTCTCGAACCCTCACACGCCGCTGCCGCAGCCCGCTTTTCGTTATCCGGAGGATGCGCGGGAACAGTTGCTGCGGTCGCGTCAATATCACGAGCGAGTCTTCGGAAAGCCGCCGGTCGGATTATGGCCATCGGAAGGATCCGTTTCCGACCAGGCGCTCGAGATTGCCATGGAGCTAGGCTTTAAGTGGTTCGCTACGGATGAAGGCGTTCTCGGCCGGACGCGGAACATCGGATTCTGGCGAGACGCTTCGGGGTATCCGCAAAACGGTCCGGACCTTTATACGCCGTGGAAATTGCGGCGCGGAGGACGCGAGATCACGGGATTCTTTCGGGATCATTACGTATCAGACCTCGTCGGCTTCGTGTACAGCCGGATGAGTGCAAGCGCGGCCGCCGAGGACTTGCATCGAAGAATCCGCGCGATTGGCGACCGCGAACCTGCCGGGAGCACGGCGACCGTGAGCATCATTTTGGACGGAGAAAACGCCTGGGAGTTTTACGCCGAGAACGGGCGGGATTTTCTGAGGCAATTTTACCGGCGCGTGCAGGATGACGCGGAAATTCGCACGTTAACCATGAGCGAAGCCGCGGATGCGCGCCCAGATGCGCCGAAACTCGAGGGAATTTTTCCTGCTTCGTGGATCAACGCGAATTTCGACGTGTGGATAGGGCACTCGGAAGATGTGCGCGCCTGGGATCTGCTGCGGGATGCGCGTGAAACTTACGCCAAGGTTGTGCAACGCGCCGCATCAAATGGCGAGGCCGGGCCCGCGGAACCCGGATCAACTGCGTCCATAAAGCGCGCCCATGAAGCGTTACTTGCAGCGGAAGGAAGCGATTGGTGCTGGTGGTACGGGCCGGAACACGCCTCTTCTAATGATGCGGAATTCGACGAGTTATATCGCCAGCATTTGACCGAGGTTTACACCGCGCTGGGTGAGCACGTGCCCGACGCTCTGCTGCACCCCATCAAGCGCGCGCCCGAACGCTCACGGCGCGAAACGCCGGAAGCATATCTGGATGTAAAGGTTGATGGCCGCGAGAGCAGTTACTTCGAGTGGCTGGGAGCCGGGCTATATGCCACCGACCGGCGTGGCGGCACCATGCATGGCCGGAGCTACGTGCTTGGCCAGCTTCGTTACGGATTTGGCCCGGAACACTTTTATCTGCGAGTTGACCCAACCGAAGCGATTGCGGAGATTCCGGACTTTCAATTCCGACTGACGATGTGGGATTCGCGAGAGACCCGGCTCACCGTGAGAGTGACCGGCGGAAAATTCGCAGGATGCATCCTCGAGCAGGGCGGCGCATGCTTGTTGCATCCGGAAACTTTGGTGGCGGCGGCGTTCGACAAAATTATTGAAGTGAGCCTAGCGCGGGAATTGTTTGACCTGAAGAATCGCAAGTCGCTGCTCTTAAGCGCGGCGCTATGGGAGAGCGGCTTGCCGATCGACGTTCTGCCGATTGACGGAATGCTGGAACTAAGTTTGGGAGAAGAAAATTTCGCCTGGAACGCGGAATAGCAGGAACCCGGAGTAGAGCCTCAAAACTCTCCGTATTAGTACGGTGCCTCGATTAGGTATTTAAGCTCCTCGTTTCATTTCGGAAATTCAACTATTGTCCGCGTAACCCTTTCAGCACGCTTGGGACTGCACACCAAGAGCACTCGGCTCGGCGGTTTTGAGCCATAAGAGCAGGAACCGAAGGCAGGTTCCGGCGGAGAAGCTCATGCGCTTAAAGGGGTATTTTGTTTGCCTTCTTCTGGTCACTGCAATCGCAGCTTTCCTCGTAGGAACTAATCAGCAGGGGAAATTACACGGGCATGCCAGTCTGTCGAACGCTCGTTCGGCTGCCAATCAACGGCCGGCAAGTGTCGCGGCCGTCGGATCGCGTTCGCGAGTGGCGTGCGCTGTCGATCGGGACTGCGCTTCATCGTTTTCTCTTCCGATGACGATCGAAGCCAATCAAGGGCAGGCCGAACCGCGCGTGAAATTCATTGCCCGAGGCCAAGGCATCACAGCACTCATGACCACAGAAGGAATCGAAGTGGTCGTCGGATCGGCGCAAAAAGGAACGGCGGGGCGCGTGGTGAAGCTCAGATTCGGCAGAGAATTGGCGGAAGACAGGCCAATCTCCCAGTCAGGCGAATCCACGGCCGAAAAAACAAAACGGCCTCGTCGTGCTTCGTCCGCAGCGCCGGGCGCGGCGCACTCCAGACGAAGAAGGAAAAGCGGCGGCGCGTCGGGAACCTCTCGTCACAGGCGAGCCAGGAAGAAAGCAGCGCGGCCTCGAGTCCGCCGGAAACGCGCGGCGGGAGATTCCGCTCCGGCGCAGAAACAAGTGCCGCATCAAACCGCGCCGATGATTCCTACCGCGCCTCGTGAAAAGAATCCTCCCAGCGGCGATGCCGGAAGCTTGCAGTGGCACGGAGATGGACGGTTAGCGGCCGAGACGAATTATTTCTTAGGCAACGACCCCGCCAAGTGGCGAACGCATGTGCAACATTTTTCGCGCGTGATTGCCCGGGCAGTCTTGCCGGGCGTGGATGTAATCGCTTACGGAAACGAGCGTGCGCTCGAATACGATTTGCGCGTGGCGCCGGGAGTGGACGCACGGGGTTTGCGGCTGCAGATTTCGGGCGCGGATGGAATGAAGCTAGATGCGAATGGGGACCTTGTAATCCTCGCCGCCGGACGAGAAATTCGGATGAAGAAGCCGGCGATGTATGAAGAAACGATGGCATCAGATTCTGCTTACAGAAAATCGTCGAGTCCCGAGCTACAGCGCCGGGCAGTTGCTGGAGGCTACACGATTGAGGCTGACGGAACCGTAGGTTTCCGAATCGATGCGGCCGATGTCGCGGCTCGCTTGGACCAGGCAAAACTCTCGAGACGCGGGATGAAGAATATCGCCGGTCTGGGGACGCTGGTGATTGACCCGTCGCTAAGCGTTTCATACTCAACTTTTCTAGGCGGCACTGGCGACGACAGCGCGACGAGCGTCAAAGTAGACTCGTCCGGAAAGGTGTACGTGAGCGGCACGACTACGTCGGCAGCAACCTTTTCGGAGTCTTCCAAGAAGCTTGGTCCGGGGGGAGGAGCGTCGGATTATTTCATCGCGAAAATCGATCCGACGAAGAGCGGACTGAATTCTCTGGTGTATTTGACGTTTATCGGCGGCAGCGGAGACGAAGAAGGAGGATTTCTCGCCGTTGACGCAAACGGAAACGCGGCGATTGCCGGCACAACGACGTCCACCGATTTCCCGGTTACCGACGGAAGCACGCGAACGGCGGGCAGCAACGACGCCACGGTTACGGAAGTCAATGCGGCTGGTTCACAATTCGTCTTTTCCACGCTATTCGGCGGAAACGGAGCGGAAGCCACCCAAGGCCCCGGCGGAATTGCGATGGACAGCTCCGGAAATGTCTTTGTAGCCATGGACACGAATTCCACGGACCTCACAACCACTACGGGAGCATTTCAAACTGCATACGGTGGCGGCGTTAGCGACGGTTTTCTGGCGATCGTCGGGCCGACGAGTACGCCGACTTTGAAATATTCCACCTACCTGGGACTGAATGCGCAAGCGAGCGTCGCGGGAGTTGCCGTGGATTCCGCCGGCAACGCGTTTCTCGCGGGATTCACATCGAACCCTAATGGAACCATGAATACCGCAAACGGGTTTCAAACTAGCTATGGCGGCGACCCATTCGACGGGTTTGTGATGAAAATAATGCCGGCGGGGACCGGCGCTGCCGACTTGTCATACGCCACGTTTCTAGGCGGAGCGAGTTCAGACAAGGCGCTGGCAATTGCAGTGGGGGCGAACCTGCCAGCTACGGCGTACGTCACAGGGTCAACGCAATCGTCAAACTTTCCGACTGACAGCTCAATCACGGCTTTGCAGACCGGCCTAAAAGGTACAACGAATGCTTTTTTGTCCGTTATATCCCAGAGCCCGACGACAGGGATGACTTCGCTTGCGTATTCCAGCTATTTAGGCGGGGCCGGGACGGATGCTGGTCAAAGCGTTTGGTTTGACGCTGTGAACCAGATATACGTGACCGGAACCACGACGTCTTGGAATTTCCCCTGGCAGGATAATTTTCAGCCGTTCAATGGCGACTCCGCCGCATTCGTAACGAAGCTCGATCCAACTTCATCGGCCGCAGCTTCGCTGCTGTATTCCACGCCGCTCGGCGGGACGGCACCAGTCGGAGCGACGGCTGGAACGAGCGGGAACGCGATCGCAGTGGACTCATCCGCCAACGTGTACGTGGCCGGAGCTACATCCACAGCGGATTTTCCGCGCGCTGGAAATCCAATGAACGGAATCCAAATTACGTGCGCCAGTTGCCAGCAATCGCCACCGGAGAATGACGCGTTTGTTGTGAAAATCACATCAAGTGCGGCGGCTAATCCGAGCGTGTCATTCAGTTCGGCTAACGTGAACTTCGGATCGCAACCGGTTGGCGTGCCAAACAATGCGCAATTACCAGTGGCGATTATGAACACTGGCGACGCACCTCTTTCTATTTCAAGCATCAGCATAACTGGTGCAAACAGCGGCGATTTTTCTGCCGTTAACCCGGAGCCCTGCTTGGCGTCGCCGATTAGCGCTGGATCGTCGTGCGCTTTCGAGATGCAATTTGCGGCGAGCGTTGTGGGCATCGAGGGCGCGTTTTTAAGTGTTAGTGACTCCGCACCCGGAAACCCCCAGGTTCTGGCGTTGCTTGGAACTGGAGCGGGTCCGCTGGCGGTGCCTTCACCTACGAGCATTAGTTTTGGCAGCGTGCCGGTTGGAACAACGCCATCGCAGGCCATCACTTTGATGAATACGGGCAATCAAACACTGCTGATCACCAATATCGCTGTGGCGGGAAATAACATTGCTCAGTTTCCGCTGTCTGCGGACACGTGCCCGAGCAGCCTGTCTCCCGGTGTCAGTTGTGGGTTCAGCATAACTTTCACGCCATCCGCCACCGGCACATTTAGTGCGGCGGTGAATATAACGGACAACTCAGGAAACCTGTCAGGCGCGGTGCAAACGATTCCGTTGACAGGAACAGCGACGCCGGCAGCACCGCTCTTGAACATATCGCCTACAGCGCTGGCGTTCGCGGCGCAGGCGGTGGGCAGCACGAGCGGAAACCAGACGGTGACGGTTGTAAACCAAGGGAGCGGGACACTAAACATTTCGGGAATTACCGTTAGCGGAAGCGGTGCGAGCAGCTTTGGAATCGTTCCAGCAGGAAGCAGTCCTTGCCCTTCAAGCGGCACGCTTGCATCCGCGGCGAGTTGCACCGTGACGATAAACTTTTCGCCGTCGTCGAGCGGCACAAAAAGTGCAAGTCTGAGCCTCAGCGATAATGCAGCCGGAAGCCCGCAAACAGTGTCATTGACAGGAACTGCCGTTGCATCGGCGATCACGCTCTCCGCTTCTAGCCTCACGTTTGGCGCCCAGCCCGCTGGAACGGCAAGCTCGCCGCAGAACGTCACCTTGTCCAATCCTGGAACCACTTCGCTCGGAATATCTGGGATCATTTTGAACGGAACGAATCCCACGGACTTTATCGAGACGAACAACTGCCCGCAAAGTCTGGGCGTCAGCGCATCCTGCGTAATCACGGTGAAATTTGATCCTTCTGCCACCGGATCGTCGAGCCGCACGGCGTCGATAAGCATTTCCGACAATGCTCCGCAAAGCCCGCAGACAGTCGCGCTCGCTGGTTCAGTGACGGTGGCGACGGTATCGGTTTCACCGGCAACGATCACCTTTGGAAATCAGGTGGCGGGAGGAACGAGTTCGCCGGTGGCCGTCACGGTGAAAAATACCGGGCAAGGGGCCTTGACCGTGAGCGGCGCTAGCGTTACAGACACGACGGACTTCACCCTGAAGAATAATTGTACTGGCGCGGTCCCGGGCGGAGGCACTTGCACGGTCCAAATTACATTTAAGCCCGCGGCTCCAGCCTCGGGAGCGCAGTGCGGTTCCACCAGCGGAGCGAAGAGTGCAACCCTCACGCTGACGGACAATGCAACAGACAGCCCACAATCGGTGATGCTGAACGGGACCGCAACCGATTTCTGCCCCGACCCGCCCACGGTCGGCGGTACTAGCCAAACTGTCCCTGCGGGGACGACGGCGGTTTTCGACCTCGACATTACGTCAATGGATGGGTTTGCCGGAACCGTCGGGCTCGCATGTACCGGCTCGGTTCCGGGCGGCGGTTCATGCACGACGTCGCCGTCAACACTGAATGTTCCGGCAAATGGGCAGGCTCCTTTTGTCGCAAACATCCCGACAGGGTCGAGCCTCGTGCGACCGAAGGCTAGAGAGTTCAAATCGCCGCCCTCGAATTGGTACCTGATTGTAATTGCACTGCTGTCGCTGCTTGGGTTGGCCAGCGTGGGTCACGGTGCAGCGCAGCCTTCCGCCTCGCTGCGAAAAAATCAGCAGCCAGGCACAGCTTCACGTTTGTATAGGCGGAGGATGATGCGGGTTGCGCAAGCTTGCTCGCTACTACTAATGCTTGCGCTCGCGATCTCGGCGTGCGGTAGCGGAGGCGGCGGGGGGTCATCGGTAACGCAGCCGAACACATATTCCTTCACGGTAACGGCAACGGCCGGAGGCACAACGCGCACGATTGCGTTGACGTTAACTGTGCAATAGCTTTTCTCTGACGCGTGCGCGGGAAGAAACCAAAAGCGGGGCCATCCTTCAGAACACTTTGATCGCAATGTCCCGAGGGCGCGCGCCGACCGGAATCAGCGTGATCAAGGAGGAGGTTTTCGCGCGGATCACGGCCAAGTCATTCGATGTAGTGTCAACCACGAGGAGAATGTCTCCGCCGGGCGTAAGAAGGCAAGTGCGGGGATTTTGCCCAACCGGGATGGGGTGTCCAGCCTGGCGCACATCTATTGCTATAGGAATCACGCGACCCGCTGCGGAGTCGGAAACGTAGAGCTTCTGGTCGGGAGCGGAAAAAGTGCCCGCGGTGGGGGACATTCCAAGCAGTAAGAAATCGCCGACTTCGTTCGTCAGTGTGTTGACGATGAGCAGCCCATGCGCATCTCCGGAAGGTATGTAGAGCTCTCCGCCGTCGGATTTCAGGATCAAATCACCCGGTGCGCCGCCGAGAGAGAGATTGACGAGCAGGGCCGTCCTTTTTAAATCCACCACTGAAATCTCATTCGCGGTTCCGGATGTGACGAAGACTTTGGAACTATCAGGCAATATCGCCAGTTGCTCCGGCTGCGCCACCACCGGGACGACAGCGAGCGAAGTGAGACTTGCGGCATCAAGAATCGAGATGGAAGAATCGTCTCGATTCGAAACTACGACGATTTTTCCCGAAGGCGCAACGCGGGCAATCCAGGGCCGGCGCCCGGCGTTCCCTCGTGCAACGATCTGGCGGGTAACACAATCGATCTCAACGATTGTGTTTGATCCGGAAGCGGCGACGTAGGCGCGGCGACCGTCGGGAGAGAAGTCCAGCGCGTACGGTTCAGCGCCAACCGGGATTCTCGTGACGATACGATTCAGCTTGGTGTCGAGAATCCAGGCGTAACCGCCGATAGAACTGAGGCCCCAGATTTCATTCCGGGTGGGATGCGCGCGCAACCCGCTCGGTCCCAAGCCTACCGGAATCGTTGTTACCGCCGACAACTTCACAAGATCCACCACTGTGAGCGTGCCTTCAGCGGTGTTGCCTACGTATGCAAAAAGATGAAGTCCGGGCCGCAGAAATGAAGGACGCAGTTCCAGCGCAACCTCGCGGAAAGCAAGTCCGGCGAGAACAATGAGAAGGAAAATGAAACGGGCATTGACGCGAAGCTTCATGTTAACGGCAGAAGTATATGTGGAGAGGAGTAGAAACCGCGCTCAATTAATTGCGCGACCTAGAACGTCCGCGATCTGCCGTACTTCGCGGATGAGCTGCTCAAGTTCTTCCGGCAGGATGGATTGAGGGCCATCGGAAAGCGCGTGGTCGGGATCGTGGTGTACTTCGACGAGCAGCCCGTTTGATCCTACGGCCACCGCGGCGCGCGAAAGCGGCAAAACTTTGTTGCGGCGTCCGGTGCCATGCGACGGGTCCACGACGATGGGCAAATGGCTGCGGCGCTGTACTGCCGGTACGACGCTGAGATCGAGCGTGTTGCGTGTGTAGTCGGAGAACGTGCGGACGCCGCGCTCGCAGAGAATCACGTTGTAGTTTCCCTCGGACATCAAGTATTCCGCGGCCATCAGGAATTCGTCGAGCGTGGCGGACATTCCGCGTTTCAACAACACGGGCTTCCGCGAGCGGCCCGCGCGTTTCAGCAGCGAAAAATTCTGCATGTTGCGCGCTCCGATCTGAATCACGTCCGCATATTGTTCCACCAGATCGAGCGATTCGTTGTCGATCGCCTCAGTGACAATGCCCAGACCGAATTCTTCTCGCACTGCCGCGAGAATTTTGAGGCCGGGCTCGCCGAGACCTTGGAAACTATAAGGAGAAGTTCGGGGCTTGTAGGCGCCGCCTCGAAACAGCCGGACGCCCGCTGCTTTCACGTGCTTGGCGATTTGAAAAGCCTGCTCGCGGCTCTCAATTGCGCAGGGGCCGGCAACCATGGCGACGTCCGTGCCACCGAAGATGACATCACCCAAGTGAGTGCGTATGCGTACGATAGTGTTTTCTTCTTTTACGTCGCGGCTGACCAGCTTGTAAGGCTTGCTGACCGGGATGCATTCCACCACGCCGGGCATGGACTCGACCGAGGCGATATCCACGGTGCCGGTATTTCCTGTGATGCCGATGGCAGTGCGCCCCGAACCCGGTATCGGGTGCGCTTTGTATCCCAGCGACTCGATGCGTTCGCAAACGGCGCGAATCTGCTCCTCGGTCGCCTGAGATTGCATCACCACCAGCATGAAAGGCCCCCTGTGGTAAATCGAATCCAGCAGTTTACTGTATTGAGGAAGCAAGCTGCAAACGCTCGCTGGATTTGCCGCTGTCCCCACCAGGAACGGCGGTTAGTTAAGCCCCTCACTTTTTCTTCGGCATGGACTCTGCTGCGGTACAATCGTCCCATCAAAATGAAATTTGGCGTTTACATTCAGGTGCCTTTCTGCCAAACGAAGTGCACGTACTGCAATTTTCACACCGGCGTGGTGTCGCGAGACCGCTACGAACCATATGCCGCTGCGGTTTGCAGCGAAATAGGACAGACGGCTGGATTGACGGCGGCTGAAATTAGAGACGTTAGCGTGGACACTGTTTATTTCGGCGGTGGCACGCCGAGCCTGCTAGCGCCTGTTGCGCTGGAAAATATTCTCGAGAGCCTGCGCGATAACTTCAGCCTTGAACGCCCAAGCCAGCAGCAATCGGCGCGAACAGACAATGCTGAAATTACGCTGGAAGCCGATCCGGAAACGATTACGCGCGAGAAGGCTGAAGCGTGGCTTCGAGCTGGATTCAATCGCATAAGCTTAGGCGCGCAATCATTCAGCGACACGGAGCTGCAAGCCGCTGGGCGAATGCACCGCCGCACTGATATTTTTGCTGCTGCCGCTGTTCTTCGCGAGGCCGGCTTCCGCAATATCAGCCTGGATCTGATTGCCGGGCTGCCGCACCAAACTCGCGAATCGTGGGAGGAATCAGTCGCACAGGTTTTGCGCATTCGGCCGGAACACTTGTCCATCTACATGCTTGAAATTGATGAGGGAAGCAGGCTGGGTAAGGAGTCTCTTGCTGGCGGCAAACGGTACAGCGCTGCGGAAATTCCCCCGGATGATTCGATGGCAGAATTTTACGATTCAGCATGCGTGCGACTCGCGGCTGCGGGATACGAACATTACGAAATTTCAAACTGGGCGCTCTCGGGCATGCGTTCGCGGCATAATTTGAAATACTGGCAGCGCCGACCGTACCTCGGCTTCGGCGCTGGGGCGCATTCGTTTGACGGCGTGAAGCGCTGGTCGAATGTTCACGATTCGGCGCAATACGTGTCCTGCATACAGCAGGGAACTTCGCCGCGCGAACAAATCGAAACCGTGACCTCGGCGCAGGCGCTGGAAGAAGAATTGTTTTTGGGTCTGCGGCAGCTCGAGGGGATAGACCTGGAACGGATCGAACGCGACTATCACGTGAATCTGCAAACGCGGATCGCGCCGCTGGCGCAACAGGGGCTGCTCGAGCTAAATGGCAAGCGCCTGCGCCTGGCCGCGGATCGCCTGACCGTCTCGAACGAGGTGTTTGTCGAGTTGCTGGGATAAGGAGCAAACGTGTATACGTCCTCGGCACAGGAAAAGAACGCAATCGATATTGTGGATCTGCGCAGCGATACGGTGACGCGGCCGTCAGCGGCGATGCGCCGCGCCATGTCCGAAGCCGAGGTTGGCGACGATGTTTACGGCGAAGATCCCACGGTCAACCGCCTGCAAGAACGCGCGGCGGAAATGTTCGGCCGCGAAGCCGCGCTCTTCGTGCCGAGCGGGTCGATGGGAAACCTGATCGCCATCAAAGTATGGACGCAGCCGAGCAACGAGGTAATCTGCGAACAGCGCGCACATATCAATCAGTACGAACTGGCTTCGATGTCCGCCATCGCCGGATGCATGCCGCGCACAACACCTGCGCCGGACGGAATTCTTACCTGGGATTTGATCGAGCCGCTCATTCGCCCCAAGACTTATTACTACTCGCAGACGGGACTGGTCTCGCTGGAAAACACTCACAACATGCACGGCGGCACGGTGTATCCGCCAGCGGTGACAGAGGATGTCTGCCAGCGCGCACACTCGGCGGGATTGCGAGTGCATCTTGATGGCGCCCGGATTTTCAATGCGGCGGTGGCGCTGGGGAAAACGGCCGCGGATATCACGCGCAATTGCGATTCCGTCATGTTTTGTTTGTCGAAAGGGCTTGGCGCTCCCGTGGGTTCCATGTTGGTCGGATCAAGCGAGTTCATACAGAGTGCGCACATCGCGCGCAAATTGCTCGGCGGAGGCATGCGCCAAGTGGGCGTGCTCGCGGCGGCCGGGCTGATTGCCTTGGAAGAGTCGCCGAAAAATCTGCATCGCGACCATGAAAACGCTAAGTTCCTGGCCGACGGGCTGGCTAAGATGAAAGGAATCTCGCTCGATCCAACAAAAGTGATGACGAACATCGTTATTTTCGACGTTCGCGCTACCGGCCGCTCGGCAGCGGACATTTGTTCGGAGCTTGGCAAGAGGAAGATCCTCAGCGGGCCGACGGACAAATACTCGATTCGGATGGTCACACATTGCGACGTGAATCGCGCCGGCATCGAGAATGCTTTAGCGGCCATAGCCGAAGTCCTTAGCGCACGCGCGCCCGCCGCGGCGCATTCCTAATCGGAGGGAGCGATGAGCTTCGCAAGCAATGGCCGAAAAATTGGAGCAACCGTGGGACTCTTCGCGATATTCGTTGTATCGGGCATTTTAGTGGCACGGGGAGACAATAAAGCGATGACGACCGAGGTCCGAAATCAACGGAACGCGGACGCAACAGAACTGCCGCAAACGACGGCAGGGAAGCCGACCGCCGAAGACGCGCGCCGCTTCGTCGAAGCGGCGGAAAATCGCCTGCTGCCGCTGTGGGTCGCGGCTCAACGGTCTTCGTGGGTGCAGGAAACGTTCATCACGCCGGACACCGAAGAAATGGCCGCGGAGGCAGACCAGGCAGTGAAAGCAGCCACTTCAGAACTTGCCGCGCAAGCCCGGCGTTACGAAGAGTTGCAACTGCCGGAAGACGTGTCTCGCAAACTAAAGCTAATAAAACTTTCCGTGGACATCCCAGCGCCGCGCGATACCGCGGAGAGCACCGAGCTCTCGCAGATCAACGCTTCGCTGCAAAGCGATTACGGAAAAGGGAAGTGGTGCCCGGACGGCCCGCAGGGAAAATGTCTTTCGTTGAACGATCTCGAACGCATAATGGCCACGAGCCGTGATCCCAAGGAGCTGGAACGTGCCTGGGCGGGATGGCACGCTATCGCACCACCGATGCGCAAGCGATACGCGCGAATGGTTGTGCTGGCCAACAAAGGCGCGCGCGAAACCGGGTTCGCGGATGTGGGCGCGATGTGGCGCTCGAATTACGATATGGCGCCCGACGCGTTCAGCGCGGAACTCGACCGGCTCTGGCAACAGGTTCGGCCGCTATACGTTTCGCTGCATGCGTACGTTCGCTGGAAGCTCGAGGAAAAGTATGGCACCGGTGTGGTGAGCGAAGACCGGCCGATTCCGGCGCACATGCTCGGCAACATGTGGTCGCAGGATTGGACGAACATTTATCCGCTGCTTGCGCCTGCGAACGCTGACCCTGGCTACGATCTCACGGAAATACTGAAAGCCAAAAAGATCGAACCGGTAGGAATGGTGCATTACGGGGAGCGGTTCTTTATGTCTCTGGGCTTTGCGGCGCTTCCGCAAACGTTCTGGGAACGTTCCATGTTCACCAAGCCGCAGGATCGCGACGTGGTGTGCCACGCCAGCGCCTGGGACATTGATTACGTGGAAGACCTGCGCATCAAAATGTGCATCGAGCAGAAGTCTGAAGACTTCACCACCATTCACCACGAGCTGGGCCACAATTTTTATCAGCGCGCTTACGACACGCAGTCGCCGCTGTTTCGCAATAGCGCGAACGACGGATTCCACGAAGCCATCGGCGACACGATTGCGCTCTCCGTCACGCCCGAATACCTGAAGCAGATTGGTTTGCTGGAAAATGTTCCGCCCGCGTCTTCAGACATCGGCCTGCTGATGAAGCGCGCGCTGGACAAAGTTGCCTTTCTTCCGTTTGGGCTCTTGATTGACAAGTGGCGCTGGGAGGTTTTCTCCGGGCAGGTGACGCCGGAGAATTACAACAAAGCCTGGTGGGAACTCCGCGAAAAATATCAGGGCATCGCTCCGCCGTCCGCCCGCAGCGAAGAGGACTTTGACCCCGGCGCGAAGTACCACGTCGCCGCGAATGTTCCCTACGCCCGTTATTTTCTCGCCGCGATTTTGCAGTATCAATTCCACCGCGCTCTCTGCCGCGAGTCCGGCTACAAGGGACCGCTGCACCGGTGCTCGATTTACAACAATAAGGAAGCGGGCGCTCGCCTGAACAAAATGCTCGCCATGGGAGAGAGCCGCCCGTGGCCGGAAGCGCTGGA
>Ga0209530_1000248_pt1 | contig 44830 bp, 27 predicted proteins | sample BlaSpr_A8_Ref_O1_FD_187987 | JGI IMG/M metagenome (GOLD analysis project Ga0209530, IMG submission 187987) | Forest soil microbial communities from Thunder Bay, Ontario, Canada - Black Spruce, Ontario site 2_A8_Ref_O1 (SPAdes) (version 2) | ecosystem: Environmental > Terrestrial > Soil > Boreal...
GCCAACAGGATGTTCTCCCAGACGTTGGCAGTGGAATCTTCCAGATCGATCATGACGGCCGGAGATCCGGAGTTCAACAGTTTTACCGTCAACGCTCCGTCATCTGCCGGCCCGGTCATTTGATTGCGCTGGTCCGCACACCAGTCGGGTACTTCGATCCGCCAATCGGAGGTGGTTGCCTCCGAGGGCGGCAAATAGTTCGGCGGATTTCCGCGATGAGACGCTTGCAGCACTTCCGCACGTTTGGAGATGAGTTTCTGTTGCCAGGGCGTGAATTGCTTGTGCAGCGGCAACAGGAAATCAAAGAAGCCCTCGGGGAGGTCCTTCTGGGGATTCAAGTCAGTTGGCGCGTAATTCATGTATTGCATCGAGTGTTTTCAGTATGCCAGGCCGGCCGATCTTTAAGTTTCCATCCGGCGTCGCGCCATCATCGCAGGGCGCGAATGCGGAGTCAAATACCTTGAACGCCGGCACCGCTGGAGCATTCCGGATCTATCGCGACGTAACAAAAAAGAAGTACGCGCTCATTGCCAGGCCGATGCCGATCACGAACGCCCGCACCTTTCGGGGGTCGGCCTTCTGCGCATAACGCGCGCCGAACCACCCTCCTAACAGAGCGCCCGCGACCATCACTCCGCACTGTGGCCACAAAACGGCTCCGGCCAGGATGAAGGTCACCACCGCAGCAGCATTAATCGCAGCGGCAAGCAGCGTCCTTATCGCGCCCATGGCGTGAATGTCCCGCATTCCCAACGCCGCCAGCATTCCCAGCGTGATAAACCCGATCCCCGCCCCGAAGTATCCGCCATAGACCGCCACCAGCAGTTCCACGAAGGAACTCACTATGATCGCCCGCCACGTTATCTTCCGCAGATCATTAATCACGGCGCTGGTGCCGGCGATTGCGCGGATCGTATTGCCAAATGCGAAAAGCAACGTACCGCTCAGCAATAGCCAGGGGACGAAGTGCAGAAAAGTGTGTTGCGGAGTTTTCAACAAAAGCACCGCGCCGGCCCAACCTCCCGCAACACTGGTCGCGAGCAGAGGGATCATGAGGCGCGCCGGCGCATCCAGCCGTTTTATGTATGCGAGAGTGCTGGCGGCTAACCCCGGCCATAGTGCGACTGTGTTGGTGGCATTCGCCTGCACCGGCGGCACGCCCATGAACAAGAGTGCGGGAAACGAGATGAAGCTGCCGCCGCCCGCCAACGCGTTCAAAGTTCCTGCGATTCCCGCGGCGAAAAACAGAAACAGAGCGTGGGTGAATTGCAATCTCATCAAATATCAGAATACTCAGTGATGACGCTGCTCCTCACCAAGACCGTTTCGGAGTACGACATTCAGCGTGCTCCTGAGCCTTTGCCGAGACTGACGGTTTGTGGAGTATCCAAAATTTAGGACGCCGTCGGCTATTGTACGGATTTGACTTTCTTCCTCACCGCCGCGAGCAGGTCAGAAGGCAGGGCGGAGTAGCCTTCCTGCACCGCGAATTGTTGGCCATCCGTGTATATCCAATTCAGAAGGTCGACCAATGCAACTGTGCGACCTGCATCAGACGATGGAATTCGCAGGTAGACCCAGGTGAAACTGGTAATGGGAAAAGAATCTGCTCCCTGCACGTTAGTCAGGGAGGCGGAAAAGTTATTCCACCGAGGTGCTTCTGCCGCTTGGCACGCTGCAGCAATAGTCTCAGCCGAAGCTTTCACAAACTTGCCGGAAGGGTTTAGCACTGAAGCTTGGGGAATATTACCCTTCACGGCATACTGATATTCGACGTAGCCGATAGAGCCGGGAATGTTTTTCACCTTGTCAGCCATATCGGAACTGCGTTCCGCAGGTTGACCAACCGGCCACTGGGGCGAGGATGTGATTCCGATTTGAGCGCGAAACTTGGAACTCGCTTTGGAGAGAAAGTCAGTGAAGACGTAGTTGGAGCCCTTTCCTCCAGGGCGGTTGATTACTTGGATCGGAATATTCGGCAAAATAATCTCCGGATTGAGCTTCGCGATCTGCGGCGCATTCCACATTTTTACTTCGCCGAGGAAAATCCCGGCCAAGACGTCCCCTGAAATCCGAAGCGTCCCGTGGACATCGGGAAGATTGTAGATCGGAACGATCCCGATCAGCACGACCGGCAGTTCAATTAAGCTGCCATCTTTCCGCTCATTGTCCGTCAGTTGCGCTTCGCCTGCGCCAAAATCGCTCGCGCCACGAGAGATCTGCTTAATCCCTTCGGCGGTGCCGATCGGGACGTATCGCATCTGAATCTTAGCGTTGCGCTTGTCATACTCTTGTATCCATCGGTTGTATAGGGGCGCCGGTACACTCGAACCGGAACCCACCAGGACAACGGAATCTTGAGCTTGGGCCGAAGAGTTGCGCAGCGCGAAGGCAAGAAGAGAAATCAGCAAGATATGCCAGAGCAAACCGCGGCTAGAACGTCGCTGCGCAATGCGCACCTTCATCGTGTTCCTCCTGATCGTGACCGGACTGTAGCGCGCTTACGACTGTAAGTTACCACCGTTTGGGCGAACCCAGACCTTCAGGTAACCAGTCCTGTTGCAGACTATGAACGGCCTCCCACCGCTTCTCTCGACCAGCAATAGAGTCGAATTCTCGTCTAACTGGCACGAGCAGCTATTTGCCCTTCCCAAATTCCAATTGTCCAGTGCCGCTGAAGGAAGTCCGTGACGCGGCGATGGCTGATGCTAAAATGCTGAGCGTTTGGGCTGCGCGTGCCCGCGAATCGCGACGCACCCCTGCGCAGAGATCTGCAACAGAGAACGGCGAAGGGCTGAACCGAACCACCTTATGACCCACGATCTTATGTCGCACCATGACGTCGAAGCTTTAGCGCGTGAACTGCTGTCCGCATCTGAGACGGGCCAGATGGTTGACGCCCCGCCCTCCGAGCGCCCCGGTTTCGACCTCAACACCGCTTATGAGGTTGAAACAACACTCAAGAAGTTTCGCGAAGCTGCTGGACACAGAGCCGTCGGCCGCAAGGTCGGTTATGCGAACAAGGCCATGTGGCGCGTCCTCAAACTCGAGACCCTGGTTTGGGCCCACATGTACGACGACACGGTGCATTATGCTGAAACCAACTCCGCCACGCTGTCGTTCCCGCATCCGCGTTCGTTGAAGATCGAACCGGAAATTATTTTTGGTTTGAAAGCGCCGGTCACAGGCGAAAGCTCTGACGCCGCTGCTGCGCTTGCGTCCTCGGATTGGCTAGCGCTTGGATTCGAAATCATCGACTGCCCTTTTCCGGATTGGAAGTTTCAGCCCAGTGATTTCGTGGCGTCTTTCGGACTTCACGCCGCGCTCGTGGTTGGGGAGAGGATACAGGTGCGGCCCGACCTCATTGCGACGCTAGTCGACGAGCTGCCGCGTTTTAAAGTGCGAATGTCGAAGAGTGGAGAGATCGTGGAAGAAGGATCCGGAAGAAATTCTTTGAAGAGCCCCGCGCTATGTCTGGCGGAGCTCGGGGCCGCTATTACCCGCCGCTTTCCCTCCCATCCCTTGAGCGCGGGAGAAATTGTCAGCTCCGGCACACTCACCGCCGGGCATCTGACCGGCAAAGGCGACCTGTGGACCGCTGAGGTCGAGGGAATCTTTCTGCCTGCCCTGGCTCTGCGCCTCGCTTAAATGATTGCGTAAATATTTCCGCGCTCTGCTTTTCCTGGAAGCGGACACTTCCTGTGCTAATTTCAGATTTGGAATATCTCGTTCAAATCGCATAAATCTCACAATAAGCTTGACACCCCCCAGGGGCTATGCTAACAGCGTCCCTGCTTTTTGCAAAAAAACTGGTTCGATTAGCGGACCACTACGCCAAGTTCGTCACGAACCAAGACAATTTGGAGCTTAAGCAATCCGGGTGGGTTCGATTAACTGCTGGGATCGTGCCGATGACGGCCGTCGCGAACCTGCAGTGTGCTTTGAAAAATCTCTGCGTAAAGGATAATTATGCGCTCGCCAAAATTGTGGTGTGTGCTCCTGGCTTTGTTTTGCATCGCTCCTGGTCCGCTAGCCTTTGCTCAGAGCGCGAAGCCATCCGACGACCCTACGCAGTCGAAATCAACGCCTAAGGTTGCGACCGAAGACGAGGTTCAGCAACTGCGCCGTGAGGTCGCGGAGCTCAAGGCGCAGATTCAGCGCCTCGTCGAAGCCAGCGCCGTGGCGCAGGGCGGCCCTGCACGCTTGGTGCAGACCAACGCTGTGGCTAGCTCCAATCCCGATGTTTCAGCGCCCGTCGCTACCCCGGCGGCTCCCGCGGCCGCTGGCTCGAACGCAGACGTCTCAGCGCCCGCGGCCACATCCGCGGACATCGACGCTCTACAAAAAGAGATCAACGTTCTTCAGACCAAGGCCAACGACGTTCCCCCGGCAACCGCGGGCTGGAACGGCGAGCACTTTTTCTTGAGGAGTTCCGACGGCAACTTCCAGGTCATGCCCGTCGGCTACCTGGATGCGCAATATACTTTCTACAAAGGCGACGGCGCACCTTCGGACACTTTTAACATCACGCGTGCCCGGTTCGGCGTTCAAGGTAACTACGGGAAGCAACTCGACTATGCTTTCCTGTTCGAGACAGCCTCCGCTCTTACAATCCGTGACGCCTATCTGGATTTCAAGCCTTGGGACGCTTTCAAGATCATGGGCGGCCAGTACAAAGTGCCTTTCTCCATGGAAGTCGGAACCGCTGACACCTCCGTTGAGTTCTATAATCGCTCCATCATCTCCGTACTTTACCCGGATGCCGGGGGGGCTTTCCGCGCTCCCGGAGTTGACGTCCACGGTGATTTGTTTGGAGGTCGCGCGCAGTACTGGGCTGGCATTTTCAATGGACAAGGTCTCCTGACAAACGGGACTACGAATGAGCCCGAAGTTGTCGGCAGGGTCCGCTTCTCTCCGTGGCTGCAATCCGACAGCCACTGGCTGAAGGGTTTTTCATTCGGCGGTTCGGCCGAGCATAGCCGATCCAAGGGTCTCGCGAACGAACAGAGCTTCAGCGGTGTCTTGAACGACGGCACTTACAATTTCTTTCCGCAGTTCCGGATCAATGGTGGTGTCGAGCGATACAACGGGTTTTTCTCGTGGTTCAGTGGGCCGTTGGGTATTCGCGGAGAATACGCTCAACTCCTGCAGAAGCGCAGCAACATTGGCTCGCTAGCAACCGGAGGCATCGGATTCGATTCTCTTCCGGGCGTTGAAGGCAAGGGTGCGTACATATCGGCCACGTATTTACTGACCGGAGAACGCGAACCGGAAAATGCCATTCCGCGCGTAAAGCACCCGGTAATCGGTCCTAATTCTCCCGGAGAATCGGGAGGCCCGGGTTGGGGTGCTTGGGCAGTGAAGATCCGCTATGCCTGGCTGGAGGGGAAAGCTCCGGGAGCAACTTGTGATGCCACCACGATCCCGTCCTGTCCGATCACGCCGGTAATCTCCCCGGCCTTTAGCGATCACACCGATCAGCTCACTGTGGGATTCAACTGGTATCTCAATTATTGGGTTCTCGTGAAGTCAGATTTCAACTTGAATCAACTCAAGAACCCGAGCGTTCAGGGCATTTTGCCCCGCAATTACTTTGTGTTTATTGAGGGTATTCAGTTTCGGTTTTGATCGGGTCTTGAGTGCTCTGGATGATCAGGCTGCTAGTTAGTATTAGGACCGGCAGAAGCGAATCCAGGAGTGCGGCGGACCCATTGGACAGTCTTTCTTGAAATTTTAGTTCGGCCTCCGGCCGATTTCGTAGGAGGAAATTTGATGAAACCGAAAATGCTTCCACTTCTATCCCTCGTCGCTCTGCTCGGAGTGATGTTCATCTCCAACAGTTGCAGCAGCAGCTCCAAGAACTGTCCTGTCTGCGGCACCGACAAGAACGGGACGATTGGTTTGATTGATGTCATGCTTGTGCCGGAACACAATCCCAATGGCGAGCCCGGCGGGCCTTTCAATATTTTTGACATTAGCTGGGTAGATCCGGTCAACCGTCTTTATTACGTGTCTGATCGCGTCGGTCTCGACGTCCCCGTCTTCAGCACGACTTCCAACATCGCGTTGTGGGCCATCGGCGGACAGAACTCGATAGCCGAGGCGGGGAATAATAGCAGCCTCTGCTGGGTGGATCCTACGAGCGGGGAAACCATTCCTCCCGTCACAAGCGGCCTGGGCAACTACACTCGGTTTGGTTGCAAGACAGATGGCTTCCGCCTTCCAGGCGGTTTTGGCCCCAACGGCAACTTCGGCGGATTTGTGGGAGGCCAATGCTGTGCTTCCCGCTCCAACAACTTGAACCCGCTCTCAGGTCCGAATGGCAATGAGATTTCGGGCGATGGAAATTTCCTCTTTGTCGGGAATGGCAGCTCGCAAGTTGAGGTATTCGACCTGGCTCCAATGATTTCAAGCGGCTACACAGCGCCGCCCGTGTTGACCGCCACCATAGTAACTGGCACGTCTCCCGACTATGACGGTCCCAACGGCATCGTCCCATGCCAGGGTTCCGCAAATGGAAGAGCCTTTTCTGACCCGACCTGTGGCGACCTCCGCGGCGATGAAATTGCTACTACTGGTTCCGTCGTAACTTTCCCACAGGACGGTTCCTCGCGTTATCTCTTTGCCGTAATCAATGGCGACCCGGGACTTCCCTTCGTCACCATCGTTGACGCCACCGCGATCGTGACCAGAACCGGAACCGACGCGCAACAACATTGTCTCCCTTATTCTCAAGTCACGGACCCCACCGCTACAGATCCCTTCAGCCCGGGTATTAGCACCTATGTCTCCGGACCTGGCGGTAACTCAATCACAACATTGTTTCCGGCTAACTATGCCTCCTGCATCCTTGGCCAAATCTACTACGACGGCGCAGCCCAAAATGACGACACCGTGTTGATTGATGACGGAGGCGTGAACGGCGCGAATGGATTTGTCTGTCCCGATCCCTCTCTCCAATTTTTCAGTTCTACGCCCGGCGTCGCCGGCGCGAGCGTCCCGTCCGGCGCTTCCGGCCATGCGGCTGGTTTCAATCCGGATGTTGCTTGCCATCACGGCCCGCAGCTCACTGCAACCACTTCGACCCAAGCTGGTGGAGTCTTCTGCCCGGCTGGTCCCGGCACGCCACCGGGCTGCGTTGGTGCCATATCCCCGGCAGGGCTGGGGGGGATGATATTTTATCCCGCCACTAGCATGTTCCTTCTGACCAACGGAAATTCGACGCCGGACATTACCGTTGGCAGCGTGGATGTAATTGATCCCCTCCACCAAATTACCCTTCCGGGCGGTGGCACTGCATTTGTCCCGGTGATCGTCAACAGTTTTCCCGTGCCTAATTGCATGCCCACAGGTTTGAATCTTGGGCCTGGCACGGATGTCCTGGTGGGTTGCGCCGATCATGATGGACGCGCGTTCGCGCCATCCTCCGTCATTATCAACGGCACCACCGGCGCGATCCTTACTGTCATCAACAATGTCGGTTTCGTGGATGAGACCTGGTACAACCCCGGCGACAACAACTACTACCTGGCGGCTCGCGACATGCCCTCCGGCCCGGTTCTCGGCGTCATCAATGCCGGGAGCAGACAGTGGCTGCAGAACGTCCCCACAAACGGCAACGCCCACAGCGTCGCGGCCGATCCGAAGAACAATCACATCTTCGTGCCGCTTCCCTCGGGCGGTCCCAATTGTGAAACCGTCGCCGCAGATGGCTGCGTCGGTGTGTATGCGGCGCAGTAATTGAAACCTTGGAAGTGATTTCGAAGCGAAGCCCGAATTTGCATCAGCAGATTCGGGCTCCGTTTTTTCCGGGCGGCGGACCTAACGGACAGCGGTCTCTTGATAGCGCATCATTTTCCATTCCCCGTCACGGTTGGTCCAAAGTTCGCCGATGAAAACTCTTTTGAAACGGGCGGCCGAACCTTTGGGGAATTGCATGGTGCTTTCGTAAGTAACGAAAGCGTAGTGGGGCCCGAGCTGCTGCACCTGGAAAAACTGAAGCAGATAATCGGTGTACATGCTGTGCTCGACTTCGAAGAGGACATGAAGCTTGGCATGTTCGCCATCGCCGTCCGCTTCCACGGCCTGGAAGTCGTCGGTGAGAAACGCGGCGTACCTGTTTTTGTCCCGGTTTTTGAATGCTTCCCACGCGGCTCTTACCTTCGCTTCGAGCAAGTCGGCGAGCTTGGGCTGAGCCGTCGCACTCTTTGACGGCGTGGTCTGGACCGCTTTGTCCGCCGCCGCGGGTTGCTGCGCGGATGCAAAACAGGGCAGCGCGAGCGCGATACATGAACATAGAATCCAATTTCGCATCTCTTCCTCCTCGACTGAGGCGCCGCAAATCTTACAAGCCTCGCGCTTGGCAGTCAAAGCAGAGTTCGTTACACGCGCAGCGGCGTATTTCGTCGGACTCCGCTTGTCGGGTTGCTGTTCTCGGCGCTCTTGGCTACCATGAGGCTTCTCGACGGATGTGGTTGCATTCGGCACAATCGCGCTGCCTGATTTACGAATTCCGCCAAAACCTTACAGGGAGTTGAAACCATGAAACCTGTCCCATTGCTTCTGCTCGTGCCGCTTGCGTTCGCGTCGTTTGGATTCTCAGCGATGACGCCCCAACAGCCCTCATCGGCGCATGTGTGGCGGCAATCTCAAAACACGACCGCCCGTGGGACTCCCTACGCTCGATTTACTTTGGCCGGAAAATTCCTTAAAGCTCCACAGGGTGATGTCTCTAATCGTCCTGCCTTCGTGCTGGACTGCGCCCCCGGTAGCGGAACTCGCAAGGGCAAGTTCGCAGCCGCGAATCTCCTCATCGGTACCGCGATGAAGATTGACTACGTCGAGCCTCAAGAAATCCACGGAACGTCTTACTACCCAAAGATCTCCGTTCGATATCGCATCGACGATGCTAAAGAAGAGGCAGAAAAATGGTCTCCGGGAACGGATAAGACTTCTGCCACCATCCCTAAAGATTGGCTGAAGAAAATACTTCGCGCGCACACCGTGGAAATAACTGCGGAGGATGACCGTGGATCGCAACTCGAAATGCAGTTTGACATGCCCAACTCGCCGCCCGTTGAAGACGCCTGCAGTGTGGATAATCCCAAGAAGTGATTGGAACGGCTAAAAGCCATCTTCAAGGATTTTAGACAAACAGATTCGTTCCTTTTACACGAGTTCGAATTTCAGTTCGCCCAGCTTTTCTACGCTGCACGCTATCTTATCGCCCGGCTTGAGCCATACTTGCTGGTCCTTGGGCTTGCCCTGGATTACGCCCTGGGGAGTGCCTGTGAAAATAATGTCGCCGGGTTTCAGCGTGATGACGCGGGACACGTAGCTGATTATCTTCCGCGTGTTAAAAATGAAGTCGCTCGTATTGGAAGACTGCCGCGTCTCGCCGTTCACGCGGCACTCAATCTTCAAGTTGTCGGGATCGATCTGGTCGGCTGTCACCAGGTACGGGCCGAGCGGCGCGAACTGGTCCGGCGTCTTGCCCACCATCCACTGTCCACCGGTTTCCAGCTGCAGGTCCCGCGCGGTGAAATCGTTGCCGGTCGCGTAGCCGGCAACGCAGGAAAGCGCGTCCGCTTCGTTTACCGCTTTTGCTTCGCGTCCGATCGCTATTACCATCTCGGCTTCGTAGTCGAATTTCGTCGCGTATTCCACGGGCAGTTTTATGGTGCCCTTATGGCTGTTGAGCGCGGTGTTGAACTTGTTGAAAAGCACCGGCTGCTTCGGAATCGGCGCTCCGATCTCGATGGCATGTTGCCGGTAGTTCAGCCCAATGCAGACAATTTTCTCGGGGCGCGTCACCACCGGGCCGAATTCGACCGTGTCTTCCTTCAGGTATGCTTTTTGCGCTTCCTTCGACTTGGCAGACGCGTTCACCAGCGCACTTAGGCTCGGGCCGTCTTCGTTCTGAAGCAAATCGTCAATTGTGGCCGGCGCGTGCATATGCAGAATCTTCGCCGCTTCGACTACATCGAGGATCCCTTTCTCGTTTTTCACGCCCAGGCGGTATTCGGCGCCGCGGCGAATGTTCAATAAGATGAGTCCGCGCGTCATGCCATGCGCCTCCGGTCCGGCAGGTTTCGCCTTCGTAAGCGTTGCCGGCAGTCGGCCCGCGACCGCCATAGCCCAGACCGCGCCGGTGCCCTTCATGAAATTCCTGCGATTTTGCATCATGGGAAGATCTCCTTCCAGCGGAACCATTAGGCCCGCACCGGAATACGGCGTTTTCCGCTTTTCAATCGGCAGACGCACTCGCCTTTTGCTTTGCCACCCACTCATGGATTCGAGCCGACAGAACATCCAGCGGCAGGGCACCCGCGCTCAGCACCTCATCATGAAAATTGCTCAGATTAAATTTGTCGCCTAGTTGGTCCTTGGCATATTGGCGCAATTTCAGGATCTCGAGCTGGCCGATCTTGTATCCCAGGGCCTGTGCCGGCACCGCCATGTACCGGTCGGTTTCGCTCTGCACTTCGTACTCATCTATCGCGGAATGGTCGTGAAAGAAGTCAACCACCTGCTGCCGCGTCCAGTGTTTATAGTGGAAGCCGGTATCCACGACCAGCCGGATTGCGCGCAGCATGTCGTCCTGCAAGTGCCCGTAATAGCTGTAGGGATCCTGAAAGAATCCCACCTCTTTGCCCAAGCGCTCCGCGTAAAGAGCCCAACCCTCGGTGTAGGCAGTGTAATACTCGTTTTGGCGGAAAGGCGGAAGCTGCGGCAGTTCCTGTGCGATCGCGATCTGCATGTGGTGGCCGGGAACGCCCTCGTGATACGCGGTGGTTTCTATGTCCAGCGTGGTGCCCTTTTCGAAGTCGCCGGTGTTCACCATGATATGGGCAGGCCGCGATCCATCCTGAGACCCTTCCACGTAGTGCGTGGAAGCCTGTTTCTCGCGGAACTCCTCGATCGGCATGACTTCCAGTTTCGCTTTCGGAAGACGCCCGAACATCAAGGGCAGCTTCGGATACATCTGGTCAATATACTTTTGATAGAGGTCGACAATCTCCTGGCGGGAATGCGCGTGGACTTTGGGATTTGTCGGGAGCGAGGCGCCAAAACTCTTCAGGTCCTTGTAGCCGAGCTGATTGACGACTTCCAACATGCGTGCTTCGATTTCCTTCACCTGAGCGAGACCGATCTGGTGAATTTCTTCCGGCGAAAGATCGGTGGTGGTGCTCTCCTTCACCAGGAAAGCATAGCGCGCGGGGCCATCCGCGAGCGACCATAAGCCAGGCTCGGCGCGTCCTTTCGGCGCGTAGTCCTCACGCACAAATTTCGTGAATTCCACGTAGGCGGGGAGCACGGACGCACTAATCGCAGCCAAGCCCTGCTCGCGCAACCGTTTCTGATCCGCGGCCGAGATGGACTCAGGAAACTTGGCGAAGGGTTCCGCAAAAGGACTGGCGTCGGGAGCTTTGCTGGCGATGCCGTTGGCCTGCTCCACCACTTTCTCAAGCAGAATTCGCGGCGGCATCAGCCCCTCGGCCATGCCTTTGCGCATCTGGATCTCGGTTTGATCGAACAGCCGGGGAATTTGCTTCAGCCTTGAAATATAGTCGTCGTAGTCCTTGACCGTTTGGAAAGAAAGCAAGGACACAAGTTGCGGCAGGTCGATGTGCACACCGCTGAACTGCGACACCGGCATTTCCCAAGGCTTGAAACGGGCTCCCTCGAGACCCATTCGGAGGTCTCGGACCATCAGGGTTTTGTTTAACGCTTCCTGCTCCGGGAAGCCGCTGGTGTCGATCGCTTCGAAGCGGACCAGAAATTTCTTGCTCTGATCCAGGTCGTCGTCAATGGCCTTTTGGGAGAAGTCGTCCAGTTGGTCGTTCCAGCGTTTGTCCCCGAGGACGGAAGCGTAGATCGGGCTAGTGCGAAGAGTGTACTCCCAGCGCTCGGCGAGCAGATCGTTCAGGGCCTTTCTGCGGGCCTCGACGTCAGACTGTGAAGGTGTCGCAAACACACTGGAGCAGAGGGACATCAGCAAGCCAAACAGAACCCAAGATCGCATTAGAAGGATATCTCCTCTTCGATTTCACTACTGAGCTTAAACATTGTACGCTCCCTTCACGCGAAATAGAGTCGTCATGGTTCGTTGCAAGTCGTTCTGCTTCAAGCCCAGCGTTCCTCGCATTTCCTGCTCCTCTGCAATTTATGAATAGTTCTTGACATGTATTTCGGCTTTTGATAAATGCCGGGTAGCGATTTTCATAGTATCGCCGGCCTCCCAGACCGGCTCACAGTGGACGAAAGATAGTTTCATTCGCGCAAACGCACCCCGGTGCGTTCCTGCACGCGTTGTTCAGAACTGCCACTTTGCCTGGAAGCATGCTGGCCGCTGCAAGATTTACGTGATTGCGAGGAGAGAGACGGATGTCCCGTTTTCTCATGCAGAACGTGAACGCGCGCTGCGCGCCTCCAGTGCTGCCGCGCCAATCAGGCAACCATAATACTTATTACATAAGTGTCAATATAGTATAATAACGGCCTTCTCTCATCTGCGCTTAAGGAGCGATTTTGACGGAGACTCGTTCAAGGCAACCATCCTCGATCAGCAATTCCTTGCGCCGCGCTGTCTCCGCGGCCGAAGGTCGTTTGCTGAACCCTGCAGAGCAGGACGCCCGCCTCCGCAAAATCCTGGAAATAATCGAATCCGGATCGCTTTGCTCCATCGGAGATCTCGCCTTGGAATTCCGGTTGAGCGCGTCATATCTCCAGCATCTGTTCAAGGCCCAGACCGGTTCGCGTCTTGGCCGACGGCTGGTGGAGCAGCGGCTGCACCGAGCTGCACGACTTCTGCTACAGGGCAACATGAGCGTCAAGGAAGTCGCTTACGCCGTTGGTTACAAGCATCCCCCCAGTTTCGTCCGTGCTTTCGAGCGTTTTTTCGATCGCGCTCCTGGCCACTATCGGCGGGAAATGCTAATCGAAAGGCGCATCAGCTAGTTCGTTTCGCTTGCACCCGCTGCGAACTGAGCGCTGCCAAAAAAACCGTTACCGGAAGAGCTGCCTCCCTCTTTCCCGAAGGCCTATCGAAAAATACCGTTACTCAAGAAATGAATAGGAGTTGCGACCTGCCTGGAATGTGCGCTGAACGCCATGCGCGGCACCGTCTGTCGTTCGGATTCCGCATATGTCTTATATTTATCTACGTTTACTTTTATACTTAACTGAGGTTAATATGACTAAGCGCGGCCAGGGAATGCGAATGAGATGTCGGGAAGATTCAAGCTTCTCGGTGCCTCCCTGATCTGCGAGCCCGAAAGCCGGTATACGAGCCGTGACGCGAATCGCGATGTATGGACTGACCGTGGCAGCCCTTTCCATCATTCTGTTTCCTGTGAAGGCCTTTCCGCAGGGAGAGACTACCAGTGCGATCGTCGGCCAGGTGACGGATGCAACCAATGCGGCCATTCCGGGAGCTACGGTCACGATCACAAATCGCGAGACCGCCCTACAGCGTAGTGCCAAGACCGACGACGAGGGCCGTTTCAATCTGCCACAGCTAAAACCTGACACTTATTCGGTTAGGGTGGAAGCAGCGGGCTTCGCTTCGCAACAGAATGACCATGTGCTTGCGGCTCTGGGGCAAAAGCAGACGGTGAATTTCACGCTTAAGGTGGCGCAATCAAATCAGACGATTGAAATAAGCAGCGAAGCTCCGATTCTCAATCCTGAGAATGCGAATACCTCCACGACTCTCAATGCACATGAGCTGGAAAATCTCCCGAATCCAGGCGGTGACTTGACCTATCCGCTTCAGTTTGCCGCGGGAGCGCTCATCAATACTGCAGGCAGCGGCAACGATTTTGTCGGCGGGACGAACGGGTACGGCAACGTCGAGTTTAATGGACTGCCCGCTCTTTCGAACGGCTACATCGTAGACGGGCTGGAAACAAACGACCCGTTGACGAATCTGAACAGCGGACTCTCAACAAACCTCGTTCTGGGATTGAATTCGATATCGGAAGTGACGGTCAACACGCTTTCCTATGCCGTCGACCAGGGGCGCTATGGAGCGTCGCAAGTCAACTATGTTACAAAATCGGGTTCGAACCAGTTTCACGGCAACCTCTATGAGTTGTGGAATGGGTCGAGATTCAACGCGGCTGACTATTTCACGAATGCTACCCCGGGAAATCACAAGCCGCGCTCTACCGTAAATCACTTCGGGGGCAGTGTGGGCGGCCCGATTGTCCATGACAAACTGTTTTTCTTCTTCGATAGCGAGTGGGTTCGGATCGCGCTGCCCATCGTCACGCCGACAATCGTTCCGACGCCGGCATTCCAAAATTACGTATTGCAGCAGGTCCCTTCGCAGTCGGCTCCGTTCTATCGGCAGATGTTTGCCCTGTACGGAAACACCAGCGGGGCACCTCGGGCGATACTGGGGTGTCCACTTGGCTCCAATGGGGATGGTTGCGCGAATAGCCAGAGCGTTTCGCACTCAAGCGATGATCGCGAACAGGTCCAAACGGCCCGCATCGATTACAACTTCAATGAGAATAACACCTCTTGGTTTCGCTTTCAGGCAGACACCGGACTCCAAGCCGCCTATACAGATCCGATCAATCCTTTATTCAACGCCTTCTCTCCTCAACCGCTGTACTCGTTTGCTGCCGGATATACCCACGTCTTTTCGCAGAATCTTGTGAACTACTTCAACCCGGCATTTTCGTGGTATGAGAGCTTATTCGGGCCTGCAAATTTTCAGAAGACTCTCTCCGCCTTTCCCATCGTGCTGGAAGGTACCGGCCCGAATGCATTCTCACCAGTCGGAGGATTGGATGACACTTGGGTCCAGGGAAGACGCGCTTCACGGTTTTTCATCAACGACAACCTTGCCTGGAGTCGCGGGGCACACGAACTACGGTTTGGAACGAATACACGAATCCTCCGGCTGAATGACTATGACTTCGGTGAGGGCTCGGTCCCCACTGTAACCTACGCCACCCTGCAGCAATACATCCAGGGAGTCGCATCCACGGCAACGGAGACTTTCCCCACGTTTGCAAACGAACCCTTTAACTTCCTGAATCTCGATGTGTATGCGCAGGACACTTGGAAAGTGACCAAGAAGCTGACGTGGACTTTCGGCATTCGAGACACCTTCAATTCCAACCCCTTAAATCCTCATGACCAAATTGCTCGTCTCCGCGGCTCATTCGATTCCATCTCGCATGATGTGAATCAGCCCCTGAACGCTGCCATTCTAACCGGTCTCGGTAACGTCTTCTCCTCGACACCTCTGGCGATTTTGCAGCCGAGAACAGCAATCGCATGGCAATTTGAGTCCAAGTCGGTGCTCCGTGCCGGCTTCGGCGTTTTCAGTGACATTTTGCCCGGCAGCATCGCGGATGTGGTTGGTGTCAACCCACCCTACGTCAAAACTTTTCAGGGCGGCCTTCTTGGCACGGCGGGCGGCACGGCGATTGCGCCGGGAGTTCCTAACAGTGCGGTTGAAGCAACCGTGGCGGCCAATCAGACGTTCAGCTCGGGATTTCCGCAGGGCCAGCTTTCGTGCGCATCTGCACAAGCGAATTCCGCAACTTGTCTTCCCCCGGTCGCCATCACTGCGGTCCCGAATGGCAAACTTCACGCGCCGTACTTCATGGAGTGGAGTCTTGGCTTGGAGCATGAATTCGGAACCACGGGAAGCATCCACGCACAATACGTCGGAACCCGCGCCGTAAACCAACCGTATCTGACGCAAGTGAACGGCTATCAAACAGTCTGCGACGGATGTTTCGCTCCTTTTCCTTATGCCCACTCTACTGATCCTCGATTCGGGGCCGTCACACAATTTTCCACCGGCGCTAACAGTCACTACGACGGCTTGCAACTGTCCGCCATGAAACGCCTGGGTCACGGGCTGATGGGACAAATCAACTACACCTGGAGCCGTTGCATGGACACAGTCTCGAACGGCGGATTCCTGCAGTTCTCGGCAGGAGGAATCCTGGCTCCGCTCCCCGGAGAATTAGCTCGCGACTACGGTCCTTGCGACTACGACATCCGGAACAATCTCAACGCTCAATACGTCTACCAATTGCCGGTCAAAGTTCAAAACCGGCTCCTCGGCTACGCACTGAACGGCTGGCAGGTGTCGGGTACTGCATTTTGGCATAGCGGGATCCCATTCTCCGTTCTCAGCACGTCCTATTCAGCCAATGGAAACGGCATCGTGAACGGCAGTGGTCCACAATTTGCGAGTATTGTTCCCGGCGTACCGCTCTACGAACACCATCCGATTCCAGGCGTCACACAACCGGGCAGTGTTCAGTGGCTCAATCCCGATGCCTTCGTCTCCACCGTGGACCCGAGCACTGGCACATGCTTCGATGGCGACAGTCCCGCGAATTGTCAATTCGGGAACCTCGGCCGTAACGCGCTGCGCGGCCCGGATTTCGCCTGGAGTGATTTCTACCTGACGAAATCGGTTGCTCTTAGCGAGCATGTGAGGCTGCGCTTCGACACGCAGTTCTTCAACGTATTCAATCATCCCAATTTTGGCCTTCCGAGCATGGCGCTGGCCGGAATTCCAGGCAAACCTTCCACCCAGACCGGATTTGGCGCCCTTACTTACGCCACCTCTCCTCCGACTGGCTTACTCGGCGTCGGTTTGGGCGGCGATAGCACTCCCCGTATGATCGCGTTCCAATTGCGCCTGGAGTACTAAGATCGTGATCCCAGGTCGAGATGACGAGAGGCTCAACCCTCTGGCAACGCGACTTATGCGACCCCTGCTACGAAGAAGGGCAGCCGGTCCTGACGCTCGCTTGCTTCGCTCGCATTGACTTACCAACGTTCGCGTCCTACTATTTCGTCTTTCCGCAAGGTCTTGATTGCGGCGCGTTCGTGCACGCGCCAGGAGGCTCAACGTGGAGGATTGGCAGTATGCTCAGGCTGACCGAGCAGAGGAGTTGGCTCAGCTGCATTACTTCACGATGAACAAGAGTCAGAACGGAAAAAACGTCCCGTTCATTATTACCGTCAAGGAATTTGCAGCAGCGCCTCAGGGTCAGCATTTGCGTTTCTTCGCCGAAGCCGACAAGCCCGTGAATCAGAGCACGGCCGCATTCGTCCCGTCGGGGTGGGGAGATTCAGTCTTGAAAGCATTGGCCGACTGTATGCGCTTGATCCGGCAATTTCCGTTCGAGGCTTAGTTGCGCTGAACGCATCGGCAAAATCCCGGGAGTGAGGTAACAATTCGCGTGATGCTATCGAAGAAAGAAATCAAGCCGGGAATCTGGGTGTTTGAATTGAGCGGGCGCGTGCAGATGGGCCCGGATTGCAAGCGCGTCGACCAGGAAGTGGAAAGCCACATCGCGAAGAACGAAACGCGCATCATTCTTGACATGGCCGCAGTGGATCACATCGACAGCGCATTCGTCGGCCAAATCGTGAAGTCTTTCAGCAGGCTTTCCAAAAGCGGCGGAACGCTGCGCCTCGCTGCGCTCTCAAGAATGGTCGAAGGCGTGGTGAATATGACGCAAGTAAACCGCGTGATCGGGGTTTATCCCACGGCCCTCGCCGCCTCCGAAGATTTCCCTGCGCCAAAATAATCTTCTAGGGAGCTTTCAGTTCACGCGGTCCCAGCTCTATCTCATCAACGTAGCACCAACCCCAGTCTTCTCCCGGCTCGAACGACTTCATGATCGCGTGCTTGGTTTGATGAAAATGTTTGGTCGCATGTTTATTTTTCGACGAATCACAGCACCCCACATGCCCGCATTCCAAACACAGTCGCAGGTGCACCCACGTATCGCCCATTTTCAAGCATTCCTCGCAACCCTCGGGAGTCCGCGGCGTCACCTTGCGAATTTGATTCAAATGAGCGCACGCCTTCATAAATGCCTCCTTAAGTTTCCGCCAAATAGCGATGCACGAATGTAACCGCCATCGCGCCTTCGCCCACCGCCGACGCGCAGCGTTTCACCGATCCGTGCCGCACATCGCCCGCTGCAAAGAGCCCCGGCACATTCGTTTCTAAATAATACGGCGAACGCTCCAGCGGCCAGCTCTTCGGATATTTGCTGTCCTGCAACAAGTCCGGTCCTGTGACAAGGTAACCGTCGGAGTCGCGCACGATGCCGGGCTCGACCGCCCACTCCGTTTGCGGCTCGCCGCCGAGACACAAGAACAGCCAATTGGTATCAAATGTTCTCTCTTCGCGCGTTTGGTTATTTCTCAGCGTAATAGACCGCAACATATGATCGCCGTGCAGCGCGACGACTTCCGTGCGTGCCAGCACCTCAATGTTCGGCGAGGAATGGATGCGATCCACCAGATATTGCGACAATGTACGCCTCAAGCAGTCGCCTCGAATCACGATTGTGACTTTCTTCGCGAATCGCGCAAAATGCATCGACGCCTGCCCCGCGGAGTTGCCGCCGCCCACCACGACGACGTGCTTGTCTTCGCACAGCGTAGCTTCGCTTACTCCCGCGCCGTAATAAACTCCGACGCCCTGAAATTTATCTTCGTTATCGAGGTTCAATTTGCGATACCGCACGCCGGTCGAGCAGATCGTCGCGTGCGCCACGATTTTTGTGCCGTCCGCCAAGTAGCCGGTGCCTTTGCCCGGCGCAAACTCTCCGCGAACACCTTCGCGCAGCATCAAAATCTCCGTTCCAAACCGGTAAGCCTGCTCGCGCGCTCGTTTCGCCAGATCGGCGCCGCTGATTCCTTCAGGAAACCCCAAATAGTTCTCGATCTTCGAACTCGTCCCCGCTTGCCCTCCCACCACGAAGCGCTCTATCAGTACGGTTTTTAAACCTTCGGACGCGCCATACACCGCGGCGCTCAGCCCCGCCGGTCCCGCGCCATAAATCGCCAGATCGTATTCTGTATTTGAAGGATCGCTATACCATCCGAGCTTATCCGCGAGTTGCCGGATCGTGGGATTTTCCATTCGTGTCCCCGTCGGGCACAAGCAGATCGGCAGCCGCGGATCATTCACGCTATCCACCCCATATTCCCGCGCTTGCTCGTCAGTTTTTAGTTCTATCCATTCAAACGGCACATCGCCGCGTCCCAGAAAGTCGCGAATCGCATACGCGCGCGCCGATTCGTTCCTCCCGATGATTTTCACGATACCCGGTTCATTCGCTTTCAACTCGTCCGTCATGCTCCTCCTAATCGCACAATCAATCCTTTAATTTACACCCATACCATACGATGGAAACAATAGGAGAAGAGCTTCAGGAATTGTTTTAGCTCGGCCGCGGTCGTGGCAATATTAAAAAGCGAGAGCCCGCCGCATGACAGCCCGTTCGCCGTTCGCCGTTCACCGTTCACCTGGCCGTCTTGTTATTCGCCAGAAGCTTTAAGGCGGAACTCCGGCGTTTGGCTGCTCAGGTTCCGGCTGTTGCGTGTTCTAGCTTTCATCGAGTACAACGCCGCATCAGCCGCGCCCAATAGGAAATCTACCGTTTCGCCATCTTTAGGATAAATGGCAACGCCAAAACTGACCGACAGCTTTGGTTCCCGCCCATCATTCTCGAGACTGTCGCAGATGCGCTGGGCCACCAGGTTGGCCGCCAGCTCTCCAGTCTCGGGCAGCACCAGCGCAAACTCATCCCCGCCGAAGCGCGCCGGAGTATCGATATTCCGGCTGCAGATGCACAAAACATCGGCGAGCCGGCACAGTGCCTGGCTGCCGACGATGTGCCCGAAACGATCGTTGATGTTCTTCAACCCGTCCAAGTCGAGGAACAGAAGCGCGAACTCACGCGCTGTCCGCTCGGAACGCTTAATCTCCGTGTCAACTGTTTCCACCAGATGCCGGTAGTTGGCCAGTCCGGTAAGAGAATCCTTGGCTGCCTCCTGGCGCAAATGGCTTTCAAGCTTGCGCTGCTCGGTGACGTCCTCGACGATGATCTCGTAACTAGCCATGCCGCCCTCTTTGCCCACCTCGCGTCCGCTCAGCCGAACTTTGATCGTCGCCCCATCCTTCCGCTTCCATTCAATTTCCAGCGGATCGCTGCCATCCTCGCTATCCCTTCCAGCGGACTGCCCCAGCAATTGCGCTCGCGTAGATGCGTTGCACAGCATCTCGCTCGCATGGTTCGCCGCCATCAGTTCGTCTCGGGATGCGTAACCGAGCATGGTCACCAGCGCCTGATTGACGTCCAGAAACTTGCCTTTGCTGTTGCAGCGGCATATTCCGTAATTCAGATTTCCTACCAGAGCTCGGTAACGCGCCTCTGAATGGCGTAGCTTTTTTTCCGTTTGATCCCGTTCCTCGCGCAGATTGTTTTCACTCAGGGCGCGACGGACGGCTACCGGAAGGTGTCCGATGTGATCCATTCCCACGCAATCAGCGGCGCCTTGGGTAATAAGTTTCGCCAGGGTTTCCAGTTGCGTTGTATGGGTCAGGAAGATGCAGGGAACCTGTCTTTCCCTCAGTCGCAGGATTTCCAGCGCCTGGGAGTCTTGCCAGTTTGCGGAGGGGTGTTCAGCTAGCACCACGTCGTAGCATTTTGTCTTCAGGCGTCCTAGAAACTGCTCTGGAGTTAGAACCACATCTGCGCTGACCTTGAAATGCGCGCTTCGGAGCTCCCGCACGCAATGCTCTACCACTGCGGCATCGCCATGAACAAACAGAACGCGCAAAGTGCGTCTTCGGCTTGCTGGCCCGATCAGGGCCAAGGGCAGGTCAGCTTGCGTAACGTAATCTCGTGAGGTTAAAGCCATTCAAAATCCGCCAGATTCGCGGGAGCTGGCGCGCCGCACCCGGACCCGGTTCATACGTACCCAACCACACCATAATGGAACAGGCCCGACCATATCTGTTCAAAATGGCACACTACGGCTCTTTACTTGGGTTAATTCGACTATTTCTTGTCTCACCGCCTAGGTCAGATCGTCTGCCCGGTGGCTTTGTGCGTCGCAGCCTTTTAACGTGCCTGTCCTGAGAAGACCGCCGAAGGGAGGCCGCGACACAAAGCCCCTAAACGACAGGTCTTCCTTTGTGTGGATTTTCCACCGAGCCTTGCCGCTAGCGGGTACCCTCTCTTTTCGATTTCAAGGAGTGTCCGCGCGCGCGGAGGGAGAACTTAGTAGTGAACTATCGGTGTGGTACCATCCGTCCTGCCGTCATGCCAACTAGCGAAATCATCGAAACGAAGGGCCGGGTCACCGGCCCAATCTGATCGATGAATGCTCCACAAAAACTACGAACGCTACTCCCTAATCTGCCGAAATCGCGTATCCCCGAACTTGACGGATTACGCGGCATAGCCATTCTGCTGGTTCTTCTTTACCACTACATTAGTATTCCCCCCGGTCAGCCGCCGTCGCCTCTGCTCCAGGGACTCTTCGCGATAGGTTGGTCGGGTGTGGACCTGTTTTTTGTTCTCTCTGGCTTCCTCATTGGCGGGATTTTGTTGGATGTCCGCCAATCACCCAACTACTTCAAAGTTTTCTACGGGCGCCGGTTTTATCGAATCGTGCCCTTGTACTACCTCTGGATTGGCATCTATTTTATCGCCGCGTCATTCTGGTCGAATCCGGAAACATGGCGTGCTATTCCGATCTACGTATTCTTTCTGCAAAACTCCGCAAAGATCAATCATGCGGTATTAGGGACGGCATTCCTCGGAGGCTTGTGGTCCCTTGCGGTTGAGGAGCAGTTCTATTTGATAATCCCATCCGTGATTCGATTCCTTTCGAGGCGCGGACTCCTCTTGATACTTTGGAGCGCAATCATTTGTGCCCCCGTACTTCGTGCCCTACTCCACGAGCATTTGGCGAGTCATCCAGCTGCTCCGTATATGCTGACTCCCTGCCGGGCTGACTCACTTGCAATGGGTGTGCTGTTGGCGCTTGGCTGGCGAAACGAGCGACTGAGGGCGGCGTTCTACCGCTTTCAGACGCTCATCTGCGGGACATGTCTTGTGCTCTTCTGCGCGTTCCTATATCTAGCTGTCTGGAAGCCTTCGCAGTACTCGCTGACCATGTATTCGTGGGGTTTCTCAGTCGTGGATGCCTTTTTCGCCTGCCTGTTGGCAATTGCTGTCATGGTGCCTGGCAGCCGATGGGCCGCCTTTTGCCGTTTGTCCTTTCTTGCTGAAATCGGACGAGTCTCATATTGTCTGTATGTGATCCATGCAGTTGTGGATCTCGCGTGTCATGAACTCTTTTTCCAGAGTCTGCCTCGATCCGACAGTTTAAAGACAGCTCTGGTATCCGTGCTTGCAGCGGCGCTGAGTTACGGTCTGGCGGCCCTCTCTTGGAGGTTCTTCGAGCATCCGTTGTTGCGCAAAGGGCACGCGTTGAAATACTAAGATCGCAGAAAGGACGCAAAATACCAGGCCTCTAGTAGTATCCTTTGCGATTGGACTCCCTGAAAAACGCTGCGCAATTCTCGCGCGCGATTTCTGGAAGACAATTCCCATAATGTCACATAACAAATTGAGGAGTGCGCAATGATTCGAAGAGTATCTCGTTTACTGCTTGGGTTTGCGATGTTCGCAGCGATGATGGCGCCGGGAGTTCTCGCTCAATCGGACCAAGCGATCTCGCTTACCGTGGACGCGTCACAGGCGCCCCTAAAAATCATCCGTGCTCATATCGTGATGCCGGTAAAGGCAGGCCCTTTGACTTTGTACTATCCAAAATGGATTCCCGGCGAACATGCCCCTGATGGTCCGATTGCCAACCTCACCGGTTTGAAATTCTCAGCCGACGGCAAAACGATCCCCTGGGATCGCGATCTCCTCGATGTCTTCACCTTCCATGTTGACGTTCCTACCGGCGCTGAGCACCTCGATATTTCGTTTGATTACCTCGAGCCCGCCGGCTCCGGCGCATACACTGCCGGCGCATCGGCCACAGACAAGCTCGTCGTCCTAAGCTGGAACCAGTTTGTTCTGTACCCGGCAGGAACTTTCGTGGAACGGCTCTCCTACGAAACGAAGCTGATTCTTCCGCAAGGATGGAAATTCGGGACTCCGCTGGAGATTGCGAATCAATCAGGGAATCAGGTTTCGTTCAAGCCGGTCCCGCTCAATCGCCTCGTGGATTCGCCCGTTGTCGCCGGCGAATACTACCGCGTCCTTGACATCACTCCTCCCGGCGAACCAATTCATCACGAAATCGACATCGTTGCCGACAGCGAAGCCGCACTCAACATGAGTCCCGAAGTTCAACAGGGGATGGTCAATCTCGTGGCCGAATCCGGCAAACTTTTCGGCACGCGGCATTACCGCGATTATCATTTCCTGCTTACGCTCAGCGATCACGTGGCTCATTTCGGTCTTGAGCATCATGAATCAAACGACAGCCGCTTGCCCGAGCGCGTCCTGCTGGGTCCAGACGCCGGGTATTCCGTGGGCGGTTTGCTCGCTCACGAATTCGTGCATTCCTGGAATGGAAAATTTCGCCGGCCTGCCGATCTGAGCACTCCCTATTACGAAGTGCCGATGAAAACAGACTTGCTCTGGGTGTACGAAGGGTTGACGGATTATTTGGGCCCCATGCTCGCGGCACGGAGCGGTCTGTGGACTCCCGCGCAATATCACGAAGTCATAGCCGGCATCTCTGCGTCTCTGGGCCCCGGCAGGCCGGGGAGGACTTGGCGCCCGCTGCTGGATACCGCCGTCGCAGAGCCCGGGCTCGGATTCGCAAGAGGTTGGTTTAATTGGCGCCGCGGCACCGACTATTATGACGAAGGTGATCTAATCTGGCTCGAAGTGGCCACCATTATCAATCGCGAAAGCCACGGCCAAAAAAGCATCGACGACTTCTGCCATTTATTTCACGGTGGAACAAACGATGGCCCGCAATTGAAGACCTACACGTTCGAAGAATTGCTATCCGCGCTGAACAGCATCGCGCCATACGACTGGGCGGGTTATTTCCACGAGAAGCTGACATCGACTTCTCCGGACGCTCCCGTGGGCGGGATCGAAAATGGCGGATGGAAAGTTGTTTACACCGACCAGCCCTCCAAACTGCCGGGACGTCGTGGCGGAGCCGGTGATGCGTATTCCATCGGCCTGCAAGTCGGCGACGATGGCCAAGTAAGCGACTCCATCGTCGGCAGCCCCGCCTATAAAGCAGGCATCACGTCGGGAATGAAAGTCGCTGCCGTGAATGGCCGCGTTTACACCCAGGAGCTCCTGGAGGATGCAATCAAGGACAGCAAGGACGCCGCGAATCCTATCGTGCTGCTTGTGATCGTCGACGACTATTACAAAGCCGCCGCGATTGATTACCACGGCGGCCAGCGCTATCCGCATCTGGTCCGCGACGAAACCAAGCCCGACTATCTCGACGATCTGATCAAGGCTCACGCCGGCAAGTAAGGGTTTTTGCGGCGTTGTTGTTTGACGGCCAGGAAACGAAAGCTTAAAAACTAAAAGAGGCTTGCAGATAAATCTGCCGGTTCGCTGAACTGGTGGAATACGGCTGCCCAGCGAGCGCGTTGGGGACGGCAAAGAACGCAGAAGCAGATGCTGGCGCAGTAGCCGTCGGCGGATTCAAAACCGCGCTCGGGACTGCCGCGTTCACATTGTTAAAGAGATTGCGCGCGTTGATGCTGAATGTAACGGTATAGCGCTTACCAGTTCCTTCCAAACCGCCAAACCCGCCCCCTCCTCCGAACGGCCCCCCGGGCCCGCGACCACCACCTCCACCCGGCCCGCCGCGGCCGCCTCCACCTCCGCCTGCTCCTGCTCCTGCGGGACGATCCGCAACTTTGCCGAAACCGAATGACTTGCTGAGCCTTACGTTCAGAGTAAAACGCCCGGCGCTGGTCAAGAAGTTCACCGGGATCTCTTCCCCCGGTGTCGGCACGGTGTTGAACGCAGGGAATCCGGGAACGGTCACAACGTTCCCCGCAGGCGTTGAGCTGGTTGCGAATGTCGGGCGCTGGTTAAACTGCGAGCTGCCCAGAAGGTCCTGGCTCAGCGTCACGTTGTATGGAATCCCCGAGGTGGCGATCAGGAAGGGGCTAAACCGGAACCCGTGGGGCAGAGCGACGGAAGCCAGCAAGAAAAAACGGTTGCGGATATCGAAAGAAGCTCGGCCGTAATCCTCGAGTACGTTGAACGGATTTGATGGAAACGAGTTCACACCGGAGGTGTCGCTCTTGGCGTAGTTCAAAGTGTAGTAGGTCGTGACCAGGAGCTTCGCACCCGCGCGCACGGTGCCTTGGACGAACAGTTGGTTCTGGCGGAAGATCCCTTCCGATTCGTATTCGTAAACATTTCCTATCGGTCCAAGCGGCCGGTTGAGGAGCGGAGCAGCGGGGTCGTACTGGCCGAGAAAAGGAGTGTTGATATTGTTGGTGAACAACTGATCGGCTCCGCGCGAATTTAGATAAGAAACGGAGACGTTTGCGATCTTGGTGAGTTGACGCTCAATAGTAACAGCCGTCTGCGTTGTCGACGGAGCGCGCAGATTGTGCTGCAACTGGTAAATCGTCGGCAGCGTCAAGTTCGCAGGCAGTCCTGCGATTGGAATTGGAGTCGTGCCGTTAAAGAACCCCGGATTCGTGACGACGAATTCCGTCAGCGCATCCGCTCCGCCCCCCAATCTTTCGGCTTGTAAGGCGGAAGCTTCAGTGAAGCGATCGTAAAAAATACCGAAGCCTGCGCGCAACACGGTTTTCGGAGGAGTTTTGCCCCGACCGATGCCCCATGCAAAACCGAGCCGCGGAGCCCAGTCGTCATGATCGTGGATTTCATTCTGCGCTTCGAATCGCAGTCCAAGGCTTACAGTGATGTTGGACTTCACTCGCCAATCGTCTTGAACAAAAAGCCCAACGTCAACTTGGTCTTCGCTGAAGCGGGTTAAATTCAAATTAGGATTTGCATTGCCGGTAATCGAGTACTGCACCGCGGCTTGTTCCGTACCTTCCAGCGTGGCCTGGTAAGCCTGAATGGAAGGGAAGACGAATGCCCCATTGAAACCGGAAGTGGCGCTATTTACGTCCGTGAGTCCTCGCAAACGAGCCCCAAATTTCAAAAGGTTTTTCTTTAATTGAATGGAAGTGTAATTCTGAAGTTCGTAGTGATTCGTGCTGTCGATGATGTTTCCCTGATTGTTGCCGCCGCCGGTGAACGCGCCGCCGACGCTTACGGTAGGCGCGGTGCTTTGCGCGATCTGGCTGCTTTCGTCTCGAAGATATTGAAATCGCGTTTCATTGATGATGTTTGTGCCGAACGCCTGGGTATCGCTGACCTGCAAAGTCTGCTCGGTGGACAAGGAATTGTAGGCCTGAGATGGCAGAGAGAAGGCTGTGATTCCATCGTTCGTCTCATTGTTGCGAAAATATTGGTAACGCACAGACAAGGTGTTTGTTTTGCTCAGCTGATAATCCACCCTAGGTGAAACATTGTAGCGTTTCCGGGGATTGGCAACCGCTGCACTGAAGGGAACAATCGCGAAAGTTGTCGGATCGACGGTCTGCGCATTCACGACTTCGACGTCGTTGATATCTCGAATGTCCACAGTAGCGAACAGCGACAATTTCTTGCTCAAAGATCCGCCAAGGTTGCCGCTGTACTGCGTGGTGTAATATCCCGGGAATTCCGAGCCTCCGGCAGTACTGGAATTGAAAAAGGGATTCTTAGAATTCAGCGCGGAATCGCTCGCATTGATTGATACTTGGCCATGCCATTTATCGGTACCAGGCTTGGTGAAGATTTCAATGCGCCCGTACCCGACCTTGTCGTACTCCGCAGAAAACGGATTCTGATTGATACGAATTTCCCGGATGGAGGCCTTGGGAGGAAGCTGGCCCCCGGTGAAACCATCGATGTAAAACTGGCCTCCGTTGGGCCCGGCAGAAGGGCCGGCCAGGGCTTCCAAATCAGTTTGTAATTCGTCCGGATCATCAGGCAGGGCATCGAGCTCTTTTCCTGAGATCGTAATTGCACCTGCGTTGTTCTGCGGGTTCACGTCCACCATCGGCGTTTCTCCCGATACGACTACTTGCTGCTCCTGTTCTTCGATAGTGAGCGAAATGTTTAGATTCTTAACTTGCCCCGCAGCGATCTCAACGTCCTCGTTCTTGTAAAGTGCAAACCCTTTCGCCACGATTTCGAGCGTGTACTTGCCGGGAGCCAGGTTCTTAAGGTCGAAGGCACCTTGTTGATTTGAGGTAGCTCCGGTGGAGTTCCCATCGGCCCCATTGAGCAGGATGGTCGCGCCCGACACCGCCGCACCAGAAGGATCCAGCACCTGTCCATGCAGCCCGGTATTGGCGGCCGGCGTCTGGCCCAGCGCGCGCGTGCTAGTGAAACCGCAGAAAGCGATCGCTGCAATCTGCAAGAAAATCGTGAAGCGCCGAGAATTCATTCGTTCCCCTGAAACGGAAAGTGGTTACCAGCGTCTGTTAGCATCTCTATGGATTCGCGCCTGCGGCGTCCGCGGCAGACGAACCCAGGCTCCAAGGCGAAAGAGTCATCGCTTGGCTTGCGCTGGGGGCGGCCGCCAAAATAGGTTCGACGCCACCCAGCAGCGTGATTGCGGTAAGTCCGCCGGAACTTCCGCTATCCGTGGAAACGACCATGACCGCATCGCCTTTCTGGAAATCGGTAAGCGGTGCAGCAGGCATTCGACTCAATATTTGTTGGAGGTCCACTTGGCCGCCGCCGGGCCGGCCGTTCCCGGCCCCGGGATTCGACGCCCCGCCGGGCTGCCGTGTTTCTTGCGAAGCAGATGCCGCTGGAGCGCCATCGGCAGGCCGGTTTCCACTTGACGGCGCAGCCCCTGGCGCTGCGGTAGTGTTGCCTGTTTGTGAAGTTCCAGCCGCAGCTGCTTTCAGACGAAACGCAATCCGCTGCGCAACTTCAGGCGACAATTTGCGGAGTTGTGATTGCGATGAAAGCTTCACCACAACTGTTTTTTTTGTTAGCAAGTCCATCACCGTAACCGAATTTGAGGCGGCATCCATCGAAGTGATTGTGCCGGCGATATTGCGGAACGATCCGGTGACGATTTCTTCCGCTTCCATCGCGCTTCCTTCCGCATTGCGCGTGCCTAGCGCGCGAAGCTGATCTCCCGGCTTGATTTGGTCCAGCGAGCTAGGACCGGCATCGTCGAATTTCACGGAACCAGGCGCATATCGGCGAAAGACGGTCTTAGGCGTGGTGTGTATCGCCATAGTTTTCGTGCCGCCGAGCGCGGTAAACGAAATGGAAACCGTTGCCGAGCCGGGATCTGCGCTGCTGACCAGGCCGCCTACACTGCGCTTTTGCCAGTCCTCGCGGTCATGTTCCTGCTTTGCGTCGACGTCAGCGCGTTTCATCACGATGATGCCGAGCGCGGGGACGGGCTGGGCCGTGTCCGAAGCTTTCCAGCGAACGAACACCCGGTCGCCTACTTGCAAATCTTTCAATTCCACCGGCACCGCGGTCTTTAAGTCCGTTTGCCCGGGAGCCACGCGAACGATCTTGGTTGTTGGTTGGACGCTTACCGCGGCGCTGCTTCCGGAATCGGTCGTAATCGTGACGGTGGTACCTTCAATTGACTTAATGGCCCCTACTTGCTTTTCCACCGCGCTCGGCGAGGCAGCCTGCTGGTTCGACCGCGCGCCAACGGAGGGCGCCAAAAAACTACCGCAGGCCGTTAGCGTTGAGATTGCGCAGATGGCAAATTCCAATCTCGTCTTTTTAAACCAGAGCATTCAAGACACCTCGTTAAGGGCCGCACACTTCACGATGTTTAGACGCTGGCAGACCCGGGAACAGTTACGGCGAATTAAGAGAATTTCGATTCGCGCTTGGTCGCCCTTTTTATCGGACTTCTCGGCTCAAACTTTATTGCTTCTCCGGAGCGGTGGAGTCTGGCTTCGGGACCGCGAGGGGGCCGCTCATCAGACCTGCCGAGGGAAGCTGCGATGCGTCCCATCCGCCTCCCACAGCTTCGACTAGCTGGACGCTTGCCGTCATTTGTTGAATGCGCAGGCTAACGGCAGTTTGCTGGTTGGTGAACAATGCGGTTTCCGCGGTGATCACGTTCAGGTATGGGTCGATGCCTAACCTATAGCGATCGACCGCGATTTTGAGGTTTCGTTGTGCCGATCCCACGGCCGTATCTTGCTGCTTGATTTCGATGGATAAAATCCTCAGCGCGGCCAGGTTATCTTCCACGTTCTGAAATGCAGCTAAAACGGTCTGGCGGTAGTTCGCAATGGTCTCCAGGAAGTTGGCCTGAAACTGTTGCACGGTCGCCCTGCGCAACCCTCCATCAAAAAGTGTTTCCGTAGCGCTGGGGCCCACAGACCAAAACCGGCTCGGCCAGGTAAACCACTTCGTAAATGAAGTGGTCTCCAGTCCGGCGGACGCGCTCAATGTGACCGTGGGGTAATATGCAGCGTCCGCTATCCCGATCTGAGCGTTGGCTTGAGCCATCAATCGTTCTGACGCGGCAATATCAGGGCGTCGTTCGAGCAATTGTGACGGAACTCCGTAGGGGATTGCCGGAGGCTCGGTCTTCAACGGCTCGGTCGAAATCGAGAAGGATGAGGCAGGCTGGCCTACCAGAGTTGCGACTGCATGTTCGAACTGGCTGCGCAGGATGCCGAGGTTGGTGTCTTGAGCCTGGGCAGATTCGAGCTGAGTTTCGGCTTGGGCCACCGCTTCGTCAGAATCGATACCTGTTTCATAGAGTGCCTGGGTCAGTCTCAAAGATTCCTGGAAGGAGACGACCGTGTCATCCAACAATTTCTTCAGCGCGTCTTGTCCGCGAATACTGAAATAATCCACAGCGACTTCCGCTTGCACCGTCAAGCGCGTATTTTCGAGGTCCGCCGCGCTGGCCTGTGCTGCGTTCGCACTGGCTCTGACAGTATTTCGGACGCGGCCGAATAAATCCGGCACCCAGGTGGCATCAAAGGGCAACAGATAGTCAGTGAGCACTTGTGGGGTAAGCGGAGTCGCGCCGGTGCCTGTACCGGTTCCAGTTGCTTGGCCGCCGGAGACTGTCGCCGACTCGCGGCTATTTGTGATGGAGGGCCCTACTGTTACGGTTGGAAAGTACTGTGAGCGCGCTTGCCTTACCATGGAACGCGCCACCAGGAATGCCGCGGCCGCGGACGCGATATTCTGGTTCGATACATTCACCTGTTCTTCGAGTGCATTCAACTGTGGGTCATTGAATATTTCCCACCATTTGCCTTTTAGCGCGGCATCTTTCGGCTGCGCCACTCTCCAGCCATCGGTGGTTTGATAATCGGCTGGGGTAAGCTCTTTGTAGGCTTCGGGAGCGGTCACCGAAGGCCTGTGATATTTGGGCCCTACAGTGCAGCCGGACAGCAATAATGCGCCGCTAAGCGCGCAAGCTAGAAGCTGGCGCGCACTCTTGATAGAGGTTGTGGTTATGTCGTGTCTCAACTATCCAACTCCATGGTTTCGATTGATCGCCAATGCAAAGTCATCCCAACGTCTCCTGAGAAACCTGGTCGGGGGCTTTGTGGCGTGAAAGTAGCCAACGTGCGAACCAAATTCTCAAGCGGTCGAGAGAGAGATAAACAACAGGCGTGGTGTAGAGCGTCAGCATCTGGCTCACAATCAAACCGCCGATAATCGTAATTCCCAGCGGCCGTCTCAATTCCCAACCTGTTCCGGTGCCCAGGGCAAGGGGGAGCGCGCCGAATATCGCTGCCATAGTCGTCATTAAAATGGGACGAAAACGCAGCAAGCAAGCCTGATAGATAGCTTCTTCCGGGCTCTTCTTGTCGATGCGTTCAGCGGCGAGAGCAAAATCGATCATCAATATGCCGTTCTTCTTCACGATACCAATGAGCAGGATGACACCAATTATTGCGATAACGCTTAAGTCTATGTGAAAAAGAAGCAGCGCGAGCACCGCGCCTACCCCCGCGGAAGGTAGCGTGGAAAGAATCGTGATGGGGTGAACAAAGCTCTCATAAAGAATTCCCAGCACGATGTAAACGGCCGCCAGCGCCGTTATGATCAGGAGCGGTTGTGTCGAAAGCGAAGCTTGGAAAGCCTGTAGGGTCCCGGAAAACATTCCATGAATCGTGCTGGGCATCCCAATTCTCTGTTCCATCGCGATGATAGATTTCGCGGCATCACTGAGGGCCACGCCCGGAGCCAGATTAAAAGACACGGTCACGGAAGGGAACTGGCCCTGATGGTTCACAGAAAGGGGCGCCGTCGTGGTCTCAAAATGTGTAATTGCGTTCAGTGGGACTTCTTTTCCCGCGGATGCTTCGACGTAGACGTTTTTCAGGGCCTCGGGACTTTGCCAAAACTGCGGAGCTACCTCCATAACCACGTGATACTGGTTCAGAGCTGTATACATGGTAGAGACCTGCGACTGGCCAAAGGCTTCGTAAAGCGTGTTATCCATCATTTGTGGTGTGATGCCCAGCCTTGATGCTGTTTCCCGATCGTACACGAGCTCGGCTTGCAGTCCGCTGTTCTGTTGATCCGTGTTGACGTCCGTAAGAATGCTCTGCTTTCGCATTTCGGTGAGCAGGGTGGGACCCCATTTCACCAAATCGTCGAGATTGTCGCTTTGAATTGTGTACTGATATTGCGCACTGCTTTGCCTGCCGCCTATGCGCAAGTCCTGGCCTGCTTGCAGAAAAACCGTCGCTCCGGGGACGGATACAAGCTTCGGGCGCAAACGGTTGATGACCTGGCTGGCGGAAATCTTGCGCTCATTGAGAGGTTTTAGCGCCAGGTAAATGAAGCCGCTATTTGCCGCACCCTGGCCGCCTGTGAAGGCCATTACATTTTGAACAGCCGGATCAGTTTTGATCATGTTGACGAAGCGTAGAGTGTCAGCTTGCATGGCCTGAAAAGAAATGTCCTGCTCGCCCTGAATGCCTCCGAAAACCGTGCCGTTATCCTGCTGCGGGAAAAAGCCTTTGGGAACGATCCAGAAAAGATAGCCGTTCAGTATGATGGTGAGCAGCAAGACAGTGAGCGTCAGGGCCGGGTGTTTCAGCACCCAGGCCAGAGTTCTCTCGTAGGCCGCAAGCACGGAGTTAAAGGCCCGCTCGCTCGCGCGAAATATTTTATTGTGATCCTCGTCCCGTTGATGCTTGAGGAGCCTGGCGCACATCATGGGAGTTGTAGTGAGTGAAATGGCGAGCGAGATGATAATCGCAATGGACAAAGTGACCGCAAACTCGCGGAATAGCCTGCCGACGATACCGCTCATCAGCAGGATGGGAATGAACACGGCTACCAGAGAAATACTGATGGAAAGCACGGTGAAGCCAATCTCGCTTGCTCCTTTTAGGGCAGCGTCCATCGGGGAAAGCCCTTCTTCCAGGTAACGCGAGATGTTTTCAATCACAACAATGGCGTCGTCCACCACGAAGCCGGTGGCAATCGTCAGGGCCATCATGGACAGATTGTCGATGCTGTAGCTGCATAAATACATGATGGCGAACGTGCCGATCAAAGAGACCGGAACGGCCACGCTGGGGATAAGAGTGGCGCGCACGTTGCGCAGGAAAAGAAAAACCACTAGGATCACCAGGGTAATCGATATGGCGAGCGTGCGCTCCACATCGCTTACGGACGCACGTATGGTGGTCGTGCGATCGAGCATAATGGTGAAATCCATCGCCGCGGGAATGGAAGCTTTCAAAGCGGGAATGGAAGCTCGAATGCGATCGACGGTATCGATGATATTGGCGCCCGGCTGCCGGAAAATAATTAACAAGATGCCGGGCTTCCCGTTTACGAAACCGGCCGCTCGTATGTTCTCCACGGAATCCACTATGTCGGCAAAATCGGAGAGCTTGACGGCAGCACCGTTGTGATAACCGACTACCAGCGGTTTGTACGATTCTGCTTTGAGCAGTTGATCGTTGGTCGTGATGTCGGCGGTTCCCTGGTCGTCCGATATTTGGCCTTTGGGCGAGTTCGCATTCTGTTTGCTTAACAAGGATGCGACGTCTTGCAACCCCAGGCCGTAGTTGTTCAACTGCGTGGGATTGATTTCCACGCGCACGCCGGGTAAAGAGCTCCCGCCCACGCTGACCTGGCCGACGCCTTCAATTTGCGAAAGCCTCTGCTGAATGATGGTGGAGGCTGCGTCGTACATGGGGCCGCGATCGTAAACGTCCGAGGTGAGCGCGAGAATCATGATCGGGGCATCCGCGGGATTTACTTTCCTGTAGGTTGGATTGCTCGGCAGGTTTGCCGGCAGGTAGCTGCGCGCGGCGTTGATAGCGGACTGAACGTCCCTGGCCGCGCCGTTTATGTCGCGATTCAAATCGAATTGAAGCGTGATGCTTGTGGTTCCAATGCTACTAGTAGACGTCATCTCGGTGACGCCTGCAATTCGGCCAAATTGGCGCTCGAGCGGAGTAGCCACGGAGGAAGCCATGATCTCCGGGCTCGCTCCTGGCAATGCGGCACCGACGGAAATTGTGGGGAAGTCAACCTGCGGCAGGGCTGCCACCGGCAATTCTTTGAATGCCACCGCACCTGCAAGGGCCAAGGCCACGGTTAGAAGTGTGGTGGCTACAGGCCGCTCGATGAATGGAGAAGATAGGCTCATAGCTAATCCGCCGGCACGGACTCCGGGGCTCCTTGTCCGGAACCTCCGGTCCGCCAGGCCGAAACTTTCTTTGCCAGGCGGTCGAAGTAGATGTAGATCACGGGCGTCGTGTAAAGCGTGAGTACCTGACTGAGCAGCAGTCCTCCTACCATCGAGATGCCGAGAGGACGCCGCAGCTCAGATCCGATTCCTGAACCCAGCGCGAGCGGGAGACCTCCGAGCAGAGCGGCCATGGTGGTCATCATGATGGGGCGGAAACGCAGCAGGCAAGCCTCGTAGATCGCTTCCTCAGAGCTTTTGCCCTCCTTGCGCTCCGCTTCTAACGCGAAATCGATCATCATAATGCCGTTCTTCTTAACGATGCCGATTAACAGAATGATGCCTATCAGCGCCACGACGCTCAGTTCGGAGCCGCAAATCAACAAAGCCAGAATCGCGCCAACACCTGCTGAAGGCAGTGTAGATAAAATCGTGAGCGGATGAATGTAGCTCTCGTAAAGAATACCCAGCACGATATAGACGGTTACGAGCGCCGCCAGAATCAATATCGGCTCGTTGCTCAGCGATGCCTGGAAGGATGCCGCAGTGCCCTGAAACGCGGCCTGAATACTGAGCGGCATTCCGATTTCCTGCTGGGCCTTTTCAATCGCCTTGGTCGCTTCACCCAAGGAAGCGTTGGGCGCCAGATTGAATGACAGCGTCACCACAGGGAATTGTCCCTGATGGTTGACCGACAGCGGTGCGGTCTTGGATTCAAAGTGGGTGAAAGCGCTAAGTGGAACGGCAGCTCCATTCGCGGTGGCCACGGCCGTGGGACTCGCCGAGCCCGAGCTCGGCAGCGCCGACGAAGAGGCGGACGGACTTGGCGAGCCAGTTGATCCTCCTGTAGCTGTTGCGGCGGTTACGATACCGTTTGCGGTGCTGCTCGCCGGCGAGGAGCCGGTCGTGGTTGCCGAGGGAGCGATGGCCGACCGCACATAAATGTCTTGCAGTTTCGCGGGGTTTTTCTGAAACTCCGGCATGGTTTCGATGATGACGTGGTACTGGTTTAGTTGCGTGTACATCGTGTCCACTTGCCGTTGCCCAAACCCGTCATAAAGCGTTTGGTCGATCATGTTCGGCGTGATTCCCATGCGCGAAGCCGTCACTCGATCGATTACCAAGGAGGCCGCCAATCCTTGCGTCTGCTGATCCGTGGCAAGATCCTCCAGTTCCGGAATTTGCTTTAGTTTGTCCACCAGCTTTGCGGTCCACAAGTTCAGCTCATTGGCATCCGGATCTTCCAGAGTGTATTGATATTGGGTGCGGCTTACGCGATCGTCCACGGTGATGTCCTGGACGGGCTGCATGTAGAGCGTGATTCCTTCGATCTTTTCCAAATTGGGCTGCAAACGGCGAATTACGTCAGACGCATTCATCTTGCGTTGATTAAGCGGTTTCAGATTAATCAGCATGCGGCCGCTGTTCAGTGTTTGATTGGTGCCGTCGATTCCGATGAATGAGGAAAGACTATCGACCGCGGGATCCTTCAAGATCACTTCGGTCAGTTGCTGTTGTTTCTGCGCCATGGCCGGAAACGAAATGGACTGCGAGGCCTCCGAAATGCCCTGGATGATTCCGGTATCCTGCACCGGGAAAAATCCTTTGGGCACGATAATGTAAAGGATAACGGTGAGGACCAGGGTGGCGAGCGCAACAAACAGCGTCGCGGTCTGATGTTTCAGCACCCACTTAAGAGTGCGTCCGTAAAAAGCGATGATGCTCTCAAATGCATGCTCCGACACCTGGTAGAAGCGCCCGCGTTGCGATTCCGGCTTATGTTTGAGCAACTTGGCGCACATCATGGGCGTGAGCGTCAAAGAAACGACCGCGGACACGAGAATGGTTACGCTGAGGGTAACCGCGAACTCACGGAAAAGCCTTCCGACGATGTCGCCCATGAAGAGCAGGGGAATCAAAACAGCAATCAGGGAAATTGTCAGCGAAACGATGGTGAATCCGATCTGTTCCGACCCTTTCAACGCGGCCTGCAGCGGTGGATCGCCTTGTTCGATGAAGCGAACGATGTTCTCGATCATGACGATGGCGTCGTCCACCACGAATCCTGTTGAAATCGTCATCGCCATCAAAGTTAAATTGTTCAGGCTATAGCCCGCCAGGTACATCACGCCGAAAGTGCCCACGATGGATAGAGGCACGGCCACGCTCGGAATGATCGTGGCCGCGAGATTTCGCAGAAAGAGGAAAATGACCATCACCACCAGCGCGATGGTCAGCATCAATTCGAATTCGACATCCTCCACCGATGCGCGGATGGTCGTTGTACGGTCCGTGAGAACGATCACGTTAACCGACGCAGGCAAGTTACTTTGCAACAGGGGTAAGAGCTTTTTCACTCGGTCCACAACTTGAATGATGTTGGCGCCCGGTTGCCGCTGGATGTTCATAATCACGGCGGGCGTGGTGTTCATCCAGGCCGCTTGCTTTGTATTCTCAACGTCGTCGATCACGCGCGCCACGTCCGATAGAAAAACCGGGCTTTGGTTGTGATAGGCCACGACCACGTGTTGGAAATCCTTGCTGGTTAGTAACTGATCGTTGGCGTCGATCTGATAATCCTGATGCGGGCCATCAAAATTGCCCTTGGCCAGATCGAGGCTGGTGTTCTGAACGGCCGTCCTTACGTCTTCCAGGTTGATACCGTAGGAGGATAGCGCCGTCGGATTTATTTGGATTCGCACCGCGGGTTTCTGCCCTCCGCTGATGCTCACCAGGCCAACGCCGGTTACTTGCGCGATCTTTTCCGCAAGGCGCGTGTCTGCCAGATCCTCCACCTGCGAAAGCGGGATGCTGGAAGAGGTCAACGCTAGCGTCAAAATCGGCGCATCCGCGGGGTTTGTCTTGCTGTAGACGGGTGGAACTGGAAGATCGGCCGGCAAATAGCTTTGGGCCGCGTTGATGGACGCTTGCACTTCCTGTTCTGCGACGTCGATGTTTAAATCGAGCGAGAATTGTAAAACGATGACTGAGCTTCCGTCCGAGCTCGTCGAAGTCATCTGATTCAGACCGGGCACCTCGCCAAATTGCCTTTCCAGAGGTGCGGTTACCGCTGAGGCCATCACGTCCGGGCTCGCTCCGGGATAAAACGTCACGACTTGGATGATGGGGTAGTCAACTTCCGGGAGCGCAGAAACCGGAAGCTGCAAGTACGCCACGAATCCTGCGAGCATAATCGCTGCCATTAGCAGCGAGGTGGCGACCGGCCGAAGAATAAATGGACGAGACGGACTCACGGATGGGCTCCCCCGCTAGTGCTGGGGCTGGCGTTCGGGCTTGCCGGCGCCTGAGTGCCGTTAGTTGCGCCGCTGCCGCCGCTGCTTCCGTTGCTTCCACCGCTGCTGCTGGCTTTGGTGATCGTAACTTTTGCGCCGTTTTGCAATTTGTCGAACCCGTTCACTGCAATTTCGTCGCCGGCATTCACACCTTGCACCGCCGCGGTATTGCCATCCGTAGTGCCTACGGTGATCGTGTGCAATGTTGCTGTATTGTCTGAGCCGATGACGTAAACGAAGGCGCCCTGCGCGTTGCGCTGAATCGCCGCGGTTGGAAGCAGTACGACTCCGCGCTGTGTATCCACGAGCAATCTCGCATTCACAAACTGATTTGGAAACAGCGCGAGATCCTGGTTTTGAAAAATTGCCTTCAGTTTCACCGTACCGGTGGTCTGGTCAATCTGGTTGTCCAGCGTCAGCAGTGAGCCCGACGCCAGCTTTGTGGTTTGATCGCGCGCGAATGTATCCACTGGAAGCTTTTGGCCGTTGCGCATCTGTTTCTGAATCTGAGGCAGATAATCTTCCGCCACGCTGAAAATGACGGTAATGGGTTGGAGCTGAGTGATCACAACCAGCGCAGTGGTGGCGCCGGAAGTAACGATGTTGCCGGGGTCGACCAGGCGAAGTCCCACGCGACCCTCTATCGGCGCGACAATCCGGGTGTAATCGACGTTTGTCGCCGCGCTTGCAACCGTCCCTTCGTCCTGCTTGACGGTTCCTTCATCCTGTTTGACCGTCTGGGTCTGGTCGTCAAGCTGCTGCTTTGCAATAGCGTTGCGGCTGTAGGCCTGCTGATAGCGGTCCAAATCGATCTTCGCTTCACTCAATACTGCTTGGTCTTTTGCCAGCGTGCCTTGCGCCTGGGTCAGCGCGGCCTGATAAGGTCGCGGGTCTATCTCAATTAGGAGATCTCCTTTGCGAACCATTTGGCCTTCGCTATAGGCCACGTTTGTGATTTGGCCGTCCACACGGCTGGTAATTGTCGCGGTATAGACCGGAGTAACCGTTCCCAGAGCATTGATGTAAACGCCAATGTCGCCGGTCCGCGCAGCAGATGTTTGAATTGGAACGCCGGGGCGTGGCTGTTTGGCCAGAGCCTTGGCAGCTTCGGCGGCCTTCACATGCTGGCGATAAAAATAGAAGACTCCGAGAAGCACCAGCAAGATGAGGATGATCCAAACCCAAGGATGATGCTTGCGAGGGCGGTCGTCGGCATGAGCGGGGGATTTGGGCTGAGGCGGCGCCACCGCCGGCGGTGCGGTCGCCGTGGTGCTGGGAGAGTCTTTGGTGCTGATCGTTACTGGTGCGTTCGGCCCGCCCGGGGCGTTGGGTGTGCCGGGAGTGCCCGACCCGCTGGCGGAACTTGGGACATTGGGAGAGTTCGGAGTGCTCGGCGGATTATCGGGCAATTTGTAGTTCCTCTTTTTCAGGATAGGATCGTGAGCCGTTCGGGCCTTGCTATCGAACTATCTCCAGTCTTCCGCGTCCTTATGATTTAGCGCCAGCTCGTTACAGGTAACTTGGCTGCGAGTGGTCCGGGCCGCCCATACTTCGGGAAAGCCGCCTGCAATCATAACTTATGCCGGGTTTTGTTCGTTTTGCTTTTCGTCCACATCAGCCGCCGAAGCACAATCTCAGCTAACCCGGGTACACACACGTATAGCTCCATATCACCCACTTCTTTCCGACGATTCAAACCGGCATTTGGTTACACAAATCCGCCGCCCCCTGATGGCGAAAGAGGTGTATGTCGTTCGTATTGCGCCTCCAGTCATAGCCAGCACAACGAACTACAAGCCTTGTTTGCGATTTACCGCGAGAGGGGAAAGCAGACCATATCTGAACATAGACCCGCCGAAAACGCGATTGAACTGTCTTCAAATGTTCCCAAAGAGGACTCCATTCAGGGCCGGGAGTTTCGTCAAGCGGCGTTCGGAGAAATACCAAGGAGGGAGGCATGTTGCATCTAGCAAGGAGCGCCGCTTGATTTTCAGGCTGGTGCTTAATTAATGCGTTTCACCGCTTCGACGGGCGCTCCGTTATCAAAGATGTTCTCACCGAACACGATTGGATTCTGGCCTGCTCCGCCGTTGAACAAGAAGCCGTCAAAGTTGGCCTGGTCTCCCACGGTTATGCCGTTGAATCCGGTGGCGACGATTCCTCCGAAGGTTGTTTGCGTGCCGGTTTGCACCTGAATCGTTGAAATCGCATTGTCAGTGAAGAAATTATTTAGTCCGTTGACCGTCAGATTCGGCGACGTAATAGTGGAAACGGTGCCGCTAAATTGAGTCGGTTCCAATTCGATTTGATCCGCCGTGGTGGTGGAAATGTCACCGGCAGTAGTAATTCCAGTGGAATCGATCAGCACATTTTGGCCAACCACCAAATCGCCTGAACCAGCGAATGTGAGGCCTGCGGGTAAAGTCTGTCCGGCGGGCACTCCCACGGAAAACCCTGCACTCGTAGCGGGGAGCATGAGCGTAAGCACTTCCCCGACGGTCACGCCCTGAGTATTGCCCGCGGGTACTTGCGTCACGAGGACCATCGGTGTCGGCGCTGTCGCCACGATGGTTCCCTCGAATGCCTGCCCGAAGTTGAAGCCGCTCTCGTCTGTAACGGAAGTCGCCGACAGCACCAACGGAGACGTGTCGCTAACACTGTAATTAATACTCACGATCTGGTTGGCCAAGACACAGGTCAAGTTGTTTGCGCTACAGCTCGAGAATCCGCTAAAGGTGGCACTAGGGCTCGGGGTAACCGTGACAGCCTGACCCGTCGCACTGTCGGTCAGGGTGAAGCTGCTGGTCAAGACACTCGTCACTGGGCCAGTTACATTGCTGACGTCAACCAGGTTGCCGTCCCGGCCCGGCTCCGTTGTTACAGCCACCCCCGCGACGGGATTAATCGTGAAAGTGGTGGTCGTTCCGGCCGTCGCGCCTACCAAGGAATCGGCCACACTAAATTCTATGGACACATTTGTGGGCTGACCTCCCGAAAGTTTTACCGCGCTAGGAAACGGTACGTTTACGAAACTATTCGTCAGCGTCGGCGACAGTTCACATACCGCGGGCGTCGCTGCCGCTGTGCACGAGTTTGGAGGGGTTGCCGTATCCTTGTCCGTCGAGTTCGGATCGACGTTGACCGCTACCGTGGCAGTCCCGAACGTAATCAAGACAGCGGTGTAAGTGCCAGGCGCTACGCTCGTGGTCGCGAGCACATCAGATTGCTGCGACGTCTGCATGTTTTCGATCTGCACGGTCATAGGCAAATCGGGAAGCAGGCTTTGGGCTCCGCTGCAGTCCGTCGCAAACGCATTAGCGCTCGTAAGCAAACACGCGCCAGTGATCTGAATATCGAACGACAACACACCGACGCCGGATGGTTGGTCGGAGATCGAAACGACGACGGGGACTTCCGATGAGCTGTGGCCGCTTCCGCCGCAGCCGCCGAAGAAAACCAGTAGCAAGGGTAACACTGATAGCAACGAAATCTTCTTGCCCACGTTAAAGACCCTCCGAGAAGATTTAACCCACGCCTGTTTGATGCAACCTCTCCTCGATCTCTGCATCCGGTAAATCTTGTATTGTCCTCAAAGGCATCGCTAGAAGCACGAAATTACTGTTCAGAGAACCTCATTCCTAGGAGTCTAACGCGATTCCCAATCGCCTGCGAGGTATTCACGGAAATATTCCGTGACTGCAACTCACCTGCTGCCGGACAAAGTCACCAGCGATGGGGTTGCCGGACAGCCGCACATATTTGAGATTCCTTTCGCAGGCCAAACCAATTAATCTGGCATTCAAATTTTGGGCTTCCGAAGAGTCTGATATCGAGGGCCGATGAAACTCTTGGATCTTTGTTTTGGAAAACCGCTGGCAGCGTCGGACGAGCGGGCCGAACAGCTCGGTACCGCATCCGGCATCCCTATCTTCGGATTGGATGCGCTCAGCTCCGCTGCCTATGGGCCGGAAGCCGCACTTACGCTTTTGATTCCGTTGGGCGCCGCGGGTATTGCTTACATCGTCCCGATCAGTACGAGCATCATCGTGTTGCTCGCCATCGTCTATTTTTCCTACCGGCAAACAATTGCGGCGTATCCGGGCGGCGGAGGATCCTACACGGTCGCCTCGGAAAATCTGGGCGTGTTCGCGGGATTGCTTGCAGCGTCCGCGCTGATGATTGACTATGTCCTGACCGTCGCTGTCGGGATTTCTGCCGGAGTTGGCGCACTCGTTTCCGCGCTTCCGAACCTTCTTCCGCACACGCTGCTGCTGTGCCTGAGCATCTTGGTGCTCATCACATTTATCAATCTGCGAGGAATGCGGCAGGCCGGCATCATTTTTATGTTTCCCACCTACTTGTTCATCGGGAGTTTGCTTGCGGCCCTGGCATTCGGAGTCTTTAAGTCCGTCATGGCCGGCGGACACCCCGTTCCAGTCGCAATGCCCCCTCCTGCGCCTTCTTCTGCGGTCGCCGCGGCGAGCGTTTGGTTGTTGCTGCAATCTTTTTCCAACGGCTGCACGGCCATGACCGGCGTGGAGGCTGTTAGCAACGGCGTTCGGGCATTTCGCGAGCCGGTTGTCGACACTTCCCGTCGAGTTCTTACGATTATTATTGCCCTCTTAATGGTGATGCTGGCGGGGATCGCTTATCTCGTTCGCGCTTATCACATCGCGGCCACGGACCCGGGCCAGCCGGGATATCAAAGCGTCTTGTCCATGATCGTTGCTGCAGTCGCCGGCCGCGGAATTTTTTATTACGTCACCATCGGCTCCGTTCTGGCCGTTCTTGCGTTGTCGGCGAATACCGCTTTTGCTGACTTCCCGCGTTTGTGCCGCGCGATTTCATTGAATGGCTACCTTCCGGATTCTTTCAGTCTTCGCGGACGCCGCTTGGTTTATTCGCAAGGAGTTTACGTCCTCGCAATTCTCGCTGGCTCTCTCTTGGTCGTTTTCCGCGGTGTGACCAATAGGCTCATTCCTCTTTACGCGGTCGGCGCTTTCCTCGCCTTCACGCTTTCGCAAGCTGGAATGGTGGCGCACTGGAAAAAGAACAGAGGCCCCGGCGCGGGCCGAAGCATGTTCGTCAACGGGCTGGGAGCCATCGCTACCGGCGCGACTGTGATTGTCGTTCTGGTTGCAAAGTTTATCGAGGGAGCTTGGGTCACGGCGGTGCTTATTCCCGCGCTGCTTTTGCTTATGATGGCCGTGAAGCGTTATTTTGTGCGCGTTGAAGATGAAATACTCACTCAAGAACCTTTGGAAATCGCGCCAGTCAAGCCGCCGCTGGTAGTCTTGCCGATTTACAGGTGGAGCAAGGTGATCCAGAAGGCGCTTCAATTCGCATTAACAATTTCCGCTGACATTCATGTCGTACACGTTTGTAGAGAAGATCAGAAAGAACAGCTTAAGGACGAGTGGGCCCGGTTGGTCGAAGAGCCGGCCCGCCGAGCTGGGTTGCCGGTACCGAAATATGTCGAGGTGGCATCGCCGTATCGGCTTGTGATTACGCCCGTCGTGGACTATGTCTTGATGCTGCAGGTGGAAAACCCAGACCGCCAAATAGTGCTGATCGTTCCGGAATTAATCGAGCTCCATTGGTATCACTATTTTCTGCAGAGCAATCGCGGCGAGCTCATGAAAGGGCTCATGCTTCTGCGGGGAAATCAGAACATCGCCATCATTAATTTGCCGTGGTATCTGACCGGAACCTAAGCCAGGCGACTGCTATCGCGCGCGCCTCTTCGCGTTTGTCTTCGCTCGTGCGCTCCTGGGTTTCGATACTTTCTTCGCCAGCGGTACGGGCGTGGCAGCGGCACTCTGGAGCAGAAGCAGGAACGCTTGCGCGTCCCGAGAAAGAGCCCGGTGCCGGGGATGAATTACATCCAGGTTCCGGCGCAGCGGCTCGGCGTTGATGATTTCAATCGCGACGAGCTTGCCTCGTCTAAGCTCCGTGGTCACCGCAATCTGCGGAAGGAAGCTAAGTCCCAGCTTGCGTTCCACCATTTTCTTTGCCGCCTCAATTGTTTCCACTTCCAAAACCACGTTCGGCAACAGTCCCGCCCGCCGGAAGAGGCTCTGGCTCAGCGTCCAGTCGCTCGATCCGCGGTCGAAAAATATGAGCGGCCACGACTCCGTCTCCTCCAGACGGACTCGGCTTTGTTGCGCCGCCGCGTGTGCCGGGTGGCCAACGAGAATCAATGGATCATCGCGCAGCGTGGTGGTTTCCACTTCGGGATGATGCAGCGACCGCGCCACGCCGATATCGGCTTCGCCGTCCAGGACCATCTTTAAGACCTGCAGCGAGGTGCCCGAGCGAAGGTTCACCAGTACTTTTGGATGCTTCGATTGGTACGCCTTCATCACGTCGGGCAAAAAGTATGTGCAGATGGATAGAGCCGCGGCGATGTTCAGCACGCCGCTCTCAGAAGGCTGTGATACATGCACGGCTTGCCGCGCCAGCGCGACGGTCCGCAGCAATTGCTCGGCAACCGGCCGCAGCGCCTTCCCGGCAGGGGAGAGCAAGACGTTGGAATGCACTCGGGTAAAGAGCTTAACGCCGAGCGAAACTTCTAACGCGCGGATACGCGCGCTGACCGCGGGCTGGCTCACGCGCAACGCTCCCGCCGCGCGATGAAATCCGCCGTATGTCACCACCGCCAGGAATGTTTCTACCTGGTCGATTTCCACTAGCCACCTCCGGCTACAGGTTTTGCAGTAGAACGATTGTACTGGAACCGATAACATAATTCTATCAATATGATAAGGACAATCAGTTTGACTGATAGGGCCGGTCGTTTCATACTCTCCTACGTTGCCGTATGGCGCTACGCGGCACGACGATTTACCTCGCGAAGTTTCAGACCTGGTTTTTCAGCAGAGCTTTTCAACCACGAAAACATTTAAAGAGAGGCGACACAAATGGCCAGCAACGGAACGTCTTCGAACGGCAATTCCTCAAACCACGGCATGGATTGGGAAACGGATCCCCGCTGGAAGGGCGTCACTCGCCCTTATCCTGTCGCAGACGTCGAAAAATTGCGCGGGTCGGTTCATGTCGAGCACACCCTGGCGAAGCTGGGCGCTGAGCGCCTGTGGAAATTGCTGCACGAAGAAGAGTACGTTCCGGCATTAGGCGCCATGACGGGCAATCAAGCCGTTCAACAGGTGAAGGCCGGACTGAAGGCGATTTATGTGAGCGGCTGGCAGGTCGCCGCGGATGCCAATGACTCTGGACAGATGTACCCGGACCAAAGTCTCTACCCCGCCAACAGCGTTCCGAGTCTCGTGCGCCGAATCAATCAAGCGCTCACGCGCGCGGACCAAGTTCATCACGCCGAAGCGAAGGACGATACGTACTGGTTTGCCCCCATGATTGCAGACGCCGAAGCTGGCTTTGGCGGTAACCTGAACGCGTTTGAGCTGATGAAGGCCATGATCGAAGCGGGCGCAGCATGCGTCCATTTTGAAGACCAATTGTCTTCTGCCAAGAAATGCGGCCATCTGGCGGGAAAAGTTCTGGTGCCGACGATTGAGGCCATTCACAAATTGGTGGCTGCGCGGCTGGCGGCGGACGTTATGGGAGTGCCCACTTTGCTCATGGCGCGCACGGACGCCGATAGCGCCACGCTTCTCACCAGCGATATTGACCCGCGCGACCGTGAATTCATCACCGGCGAACGTACTGCCGAAGGATTCTTCCGCATTCGCGGCGGCACCGAGTCCGCCATTGCCCGCGGCCTGGCCTATGCCCCGTACGTGGATCTGCTCTGGTGCGAAACCTCCAAGCCGGATCTAGCGGAGGCACGGAAGTTTGCCGACGGGATTCACGCAAAGTACCCGGACAAAATGCTGGCTTATAATTGCTCGCCTTCGTTCAATTGGAAGAAGAATCTGGACGACGCCACCATCGCTAAATTCCAGCGCGAGCTCGCATCCATGGGCTACAAATTCCAGTTCATCACCCTGGCCGGTTTCCATGCG
>Ga0209530_1000249_pt1 | contig 44828 bp, 37 predicted proteins | sample BlaSpr_A8_Ref_O1_FD_187987 | JGI IMG/M metagenome (GOLD analysis project Ga0209530, IMG submission 187987) | Forest soil microbial communities from Thunder Bay, Ontario, Canada - Black Spruce, Ontario site 2_A8_Ref_O1 (SPAdes) (version 2) | ecosystem: Environmental > Terrestrial > Soil > Boreal...
GTTCGATCGTGAAGGACGAATAGTAGAATAGCTTGAAATCGGCGTGAACACTTCTGAACTCATTTACGATTGGAACCGCCAGAACCCTGCTCTGCTGCATCTGCCTCGACCGGTGCGCCTGGCGGATGAAACGCTGCGCGACGGCTTGCAGTCGCCTTCGGTCCGCGATCCGTCGATCGAGCAGAAGATCGAAATTCTTCATCTGATGGAGGCGCTCGGTATTAACACGCTTGATCTTGGTCTTCCGGGCGCGGGCGCGCGCGCGGTTGAGCACGTCACGGCGCTGGCTCGCGAAATTGTTGCCCACAAAATGAAGATTACGGCCTACTGCGCGGCCCGCACGGTCGAGAACGACATCCGCCCCGTCGCCGAGATCGTGCAGAAGACGGGACTGCCCATCGAGGTTGCCGCGTTCATTGGATCGAGCCCGATCCGCCGCTACGCTGAAGGTTGGGATGGCGAGTTTCTGCTTCAGACCACGGAAAAAGCCGTCAAATATGCCGTCTCTCTTGGTCTCAAGGTCATGTACGTCACCGAAGACACCACGCGCTGCGATCCGCAAACCGTGAAGCAGCTCAATTCGGCGGCCATCAACTGCGGTGCAACTTCGCTGGTGATTTGCGATACCGCGGGACATTCAACGCCTGTAGGAGCGGCAGCGCTCGTCAAGTTCGTTCTCGAAGAAGTAGTGAAACCTTCCGGTGAAACGATTCGCGTCGATTGGCACGGGCATTGTGATCGCGGATTGGCGATCGCCAACTCGGTGGCGGCTTTAGTGGCGGGCGCGGATTGTGTACACGCGACGGCGCTCGGCATCGGGGAGCGGGTTGGGAATACACAAATGGACCAGATGCTGGTCAACCTGAAGCTCATGGAGGTCTCGCCATGGGATCGGCAGGATCTGAGGAAACTGAAGCAATATTGCGAGGCTGTTTCCGCGGCGACGGGTGTTCCGATTCCTGCGAACTATCCTGTGGTTGGCGAAGATGCATTCCGGACCGCGACCGGCGTTCATGCCGCAGCCGTGATCAAGGCGTATAAGAAAAAAGATATCGAATTGGCGAACGCGGTGTATTCCGGAGTGCCCTCGCACTATTTCGGCCTCGAGCAGAGCATCGACATTGGCCCCATGAGTGGGAAATCGAATGTTCTTTTCTGGCTGGAGCGACGGGGACTTCCGGCGAACGATGAGGTAGTCGATCGTATTTTCAAGTGCGCCAAATTGAGCGATCACACACTCAGCGAAGCAGAAATTCTAGAGTGCGTGCAAACTGCGACATAGGCGTGGGATTCGCCCTATTGTGGCTCCCGTGCGAGTTCGGGACTGGGTACCGTTTCTCCCTCCAATTCCTTGTGACGCGCCTCGCGCTTTTCGTTTACCATCTTGGTCGCCGATACCAATTCCTCGCGTCCCTCTTTTTCGCGCCCCATGCGCACCAGTACTTGACCGCGAAGATAGTGCGCACTCGCGTTTGCGCTGTCGAGGCGAATCAGTTGATCCAGCGCCGAGAGTGCCGCGACGTAATGATGCTGACGCTCTTCAGTTTTTGCCAGGCCCAAGTACGAGGTGAGCATTTGCGGATCGAGTTTCAGCGCGCTGCGATAGTTTCTTGCTGCTTCGTCATTGTTTCCGACCGTTGATTCCAAATTTCCTAACTGCTCATAGTTGAATTGCACGTCGGGCTCGATGGCGATGTCCTTGTGAAACTCGTCGCGCGCCCGGTCATAGTCTTGCTTATCCAAATAGGCCAGGCCGAGATTGAAGTGTACGAAGGGAAGCTTCGGATCGGCTTGTGCGGCGGTTTGCAGATCCTTTATCGCGTCGTCGTACTCTCCGCGATTCAGATGCGCCTTGCCCATCAGTAAATGAAATTCTGGAGAACCTTCTCCGATTTCCGCTAGTCGCGCTCCGGCTTTTTCTTCGAGCGCGGTGTTCTTGGATTTGTAGGCTGCAATATCGAGGACGTAGAGATAATTGAGTTGATCGGATGCCTGTGCCCACAACGGCTCCAGCGCGCCGATTGCGTCGGTCCAACGATCGCCGAAGAAATAGCACAGTCCCAACAAATAACGAGCTTGAAAAGAGTCGGGCGACTGCCGCACTACGGATTCGAATGGCTGAATCGCCCGAACGAAATCATTCTGGCGGAAATAGACCAGCCCGATGTTCAGGCGGATGCCAGCAATATCGGGTGCGAGTTTTTCGGCCTTGTGCAGCATCTGGAGAGCCTGCGGCCACTGCTTGCGACGCATGTGAATCACGCCGAGATTGGCATAAGCTCCGGCAACGTCGGGATTGATCGCCAGCACGCGCTCGAAATCGTGCTCTGCTTCATCCAGCTTGCCGGCATGCAGTGCGGCTTCTCCCGCTTCAAACAGCCTCTGCGGATCGTGCTCGGCTGTATTTTGCGCGCGCAAGCTGACTGCAAGAAAAAGCAGTAAGACAACCATGAGCGGCGCGGGGATGCTTGACACTCGGTTCATCGTCCTGTAGTGTCCGCCAGCAAGAGGCTGAAATTCAAGGAGTCCATGGAATCTTCTGATTCGAAGCCTACGCGAAATACGCCGGCGGCGAAATCCCGCCGCACATCGCAGCCCTCTCGCAAGAAGTCCAGCTCGTCAGCGGTCACGATTCGCGATGTTGCCGAGCGCAGCGGATTTTCTTCGGCTACGGTTTCGATCGTACTGAACAATGCGCCGCTGGCGCGGTATATTCCCGATACAACGAAAGGGCGCATCCAGAAAGCGGCCCAGCAGCTCGGCTATCGTCCCAACCCTTTTGCTCGCTCATTGCGTGGCCGGCGCAGCCACACGGTTGGCGTCATGGTCTTTGACATGACCGACCCCTATTGCACGCTGGTGCTCCGCGGGATTGAGAACACTCTCTACCAGTCGTCATTCCTTCCCATTCTCACCGATGTCCACAACGAACGAAGCCGCTTCGAACGCTATCTCGAGATGTTACTTGACCGCCGCATCGAAGGTTTGGTCGTGCTCGCGAACTGGTTGTTTGTAGACATCAACGTCCTCGCCGATCTCGAGAAGAACAACATTCCGACCGCGACCGTGGGCCGTGAACTCAAGAATGACAAAATCAGCTCGGTCATCGTGGACAATACCGCGGGCGCGCGGGCTGCGCTCGAACACCTGCATTCGCTTGGTCATCGCAAGATTGCATTCATTCGCGGCCCCCATCAGTTGTCCGACACCGAGCCTCGGTGGCGCGGAGTGCGAGAGCTTGCCCGCGAACGTGACCTCGAGCTCGACTCGCGGCTGATTGTCGATCTACCAGAATCTGGAGATCCGTTTTCAAGTTTTGAACAAGGATACAAATTAACGGAGGAATTGCTGCATCGCCGCCGTCCCTTTACCGCACTGATGGCTTTTGATGACATGACTGCTTTTGGCGCTATTCGTGCTCTAGGCAAATCTGGCATCCATGTCCCTGAGCAATGCTCGGTCATTGGCTTTGACGACGTTTCTCCCTCGGCCATCTACTCGCCGGCGTTGACCACGGTACGGCAGCCGATGGAAGTGATGGGCACAGCCGCGGCTACCATCGTGCTCGAGGCGATCAATGCCGGTCTAGAAAAAAAGCCGATCCGAACCATTCACCGCAGAATCGTTCCCGAACTGATCGTGCGCGAATCGACGCGCAATGTGAAGTAGCGTAAAAAGACTATTTTCTCTTGACAGAGGCAAACTCCTGAAGCAGTATTGATACGTTTTAATACTGGCATTTGGCTATTTTTGAAAATTTTGAACGCTGGCATTGCCGGGCGGGGCGAGCGAAATGAGCCCGGCACAAAACCAGATCCAGGATTTTGGTCTGCATCGAACCGGCGAGAGGAACTCCGACATGAGAATTCGTTTGCTACGTGGAACCGCGGTAGCGATGCTAATGCTATCGGCGGCATTGCTGCACGCTCAGGACGTTGCTTCCGTGACGGGAACCGTTCGCGATTCGAGCGGCGCGAGCATTGCCAAGGCTCAGGTTGCGGTGGTCAACGTCCAGCGCGGCATCAACCGGACTACGGTCACCAATTCCGACGGCGAATACTCAATTCCCGCGTTGCCAGCCCCGGCTTCATACAATGTCACGGTAACAGCACAAGGCTTCAAGAAGTACGAGGCCGTTGGCGTGGCCTTGGACATTGCCGAGAAGGCTCGCATCGACGTGGCTCTGCAGGTCGGCGCCACCACCACTGAAGTGACGGTGCAGGGATCATCCGTGGCCCAGGTGGAGACGGAATCTTCCGACTTGAGCAATACCATCAGTGGCCACGAAATCAGCCAGCTGCAATTGAACGGACGCGACTTCACCCAATTGGTTGCGCTGTCGCCAGGTGTCACGAATCAATCCGGCGCCGATGAAGGCGAGCCTGGAGCTTCCACCGTGGCTTTTAGCATCAACGGCGGCCGCACGGAATACAACAACTTTGAAATCGATGGTGGCGACGCTCTGGACAACGGCAGTAATACCACACTCAACGTTTACCCTAGCATCGATGCCATCGCCGAAGCCAAGGTGCTGACTTCGAATTACGGCGCGCAATATGGCAAGAGCGGCTCCGGCACGGTCGAAGTCGAAACCAAGTCCGGCACGAGTCAATTCCACGGTGACGTTTACGAGTTCGTGCGAAATGATGCTTTTAATGCGAAGCAAGAATTTCAATCTTCGGTTCCGGCGTACAAAAAGAATGATTTTGGCTTCACCATCGGAGGTCCGGTGTTTATTCCCCGCCTCTACAACAACGACAAGCAAAAGACATTTTTTTTCTGGTCGGAAGAATGGCGCCGAGAGATCACACCGAGCCCGTTCGCTACGACCATCGTCCCGTCAGTGCCTGAGCGCAGTGGGGACTTTAGCGATGTCTGTCCGGCTGCGGGCTCGCCCGTCAATCCTGCCTATCCAGACTGCCCGGTCAATACCACCACTGGTCTCTATTACCCGAACAACCAGGTGCCGATCGCGAGCGACCCCGTCGGTGGTCCCGTCGTCGGTGCTTTTCTGAACATGATTCCGCTGCCGAACACCGGACCGAACACATGGACCGCAAGCCCTTCGCTGCCCATGAACTGGCGTCAGGAATTGTTCAGAATCGATCACAACATCACGAATAACGTTCGCGCCAGCTTCCGCTATATTCATGATTCCTGGGTTGAGGCCTATCCCACTCCCCTGTGGACAGACGGCACTAGCTTCCCAACGGTCGGGACAAATTTCAAGAATCCCGGCGTCAGCATGGTGGCTCATCTCACGGCCACGATTTCTCCCACGCTGCTCAATGATTTTGTTGCCAGCTATACCACCGATCATATTTCGACGAACCTGACCGGAGCGTGGCAGCGCGGTAGCATTCCGAACACATTCGGCCTGTTCAATAATTCTAATAATCCGAGCGGGATTCCGTATCAGGGCGAGGCCCCTGGCGTAAGTGTGAGCGGCGGAATTTTCCAGGGTGGTTTCGTCGAAGACCCAGGCTACGTCCCGAACGGTCCCTTGAATTCAAATCCCACGTTCACCTTCCGCGATAATATGACCAAGATCGTCGGCACCCACAATGTACAGTTCGGTGTTTACTGGGTCGACGCGCACAAGAACGAAATTCCACAGCCGGGGACGGGTGTAAACGGTCTAACAACGTTCACCAACTCCAGCGCCGTCACAAGCGGGAATGCTTTCGCGGATCTACTGATTGGCAATGTCGCCAACTTCACCCAGGAGCAGGCCGCGTACAAGGTGCACGAGCATTATGATATTTACGAAGCCTATCTCCAGGACGACTGGCACGCCAGCCGACGCTTGACCTTAAATCTGGGTCTGCGGATGAGTTTCTTTGGCAGATATAGCGAAGAAAATAACCTGGCTTACAATTTCGACCCGAGTTTCTACGTTCCTGGAGCGAGCGGGGTCGATCCCACAACCGGTCTGGTCACAGGAACTCCCTACAACGGGTGGGTGCAATGCGGCGTAACGCCCGGTTCTCCTGAGGGTTGCATGACGAACCACTGGATTAACCCGGCACCGCGCGTTGGTTTTGCCTTTGATCCACTCGGTGACGGTAAATGGGCAATTCGCGGCGGTTATGGCATCTTCTTCGAGCACACCAACGGCAACGAAGCCAATACCGAATCGCTCGAGCAATACAATATCAACACCCAGATCACCAGTATCCCGGGACCGCAGACTAGCTATGCAGCCGTCAACCCGTCGCTCCTCGGTTCCATCGGAGCCACTGCGCCGCTAACCTTTGTGTCGATACCAAGCAAAGCCACCTGGCCGTATGTGCAACAGTGGCATTTCGATGTCCAACACGACCTTGGGAAAGGAACAGTCGCCACGGTTTCTTATGTTGGCACCACGGGCGTTCACCTGACCCGCGAGTACGAGTTGAATCAGATTCAGCCGTATGCGGGCCAGAATCCTTATAACGTTGGTCAGCCGATCACGCCGACCGATTGCGGCAATGTTAATTTCAACACCGACCCGAATGACGTGAATGCGACCGCAACCGTGAATGGCCAGACAGTGACCGGAAGTTGGGCAAATAATCTCGCCGTGGCCTGCGGCGTCACCAACAACGCGGGGGTTTCCCCGGGAAGCTTCTACGTTCCTTATGCCGGAATCGGCAGCATTACACGCAAGGATCAGACGGCCTCTTCCAACTATAATGCGCTCGAAGCCACGCTACGGCATAACATCGGTGGTCTTGAACTGACTGCTGCCTACACTTACAGCCACTCGATCGACGATTCTTCGGACGGTGCCGACACCGGTTTCGTGAATGCTTACAACCTCAACGCATATCGTGCCAGTTCTAATTTTGACCAAACTCACAACATCAGCATCGCTTATGTCTACGATGAACCATACTTCAAAGACAGGGGCCTAGCGCGTTGGGTGCTCGGAAACTGGGAGTGGTCGGGTATTACCCTAATTCAAAGTGGAACACCGTTTAGTGTTTACAACCTGGGTTATCTTGGAGTGACGAGCGACAATGCAGGAGTAGCGAACTCCATTGCTACCGGCGCTTCCTATCCTGACCTAGTAGGTAACCCCAGGTCGGGAGTTTCGAGTGCGGCCTTCGGGGGAAACCTTACCGGCGATGGCTACGGGCCCCTGCTCTTCAATCCTTCAGTGTTTGTTCAGCCTACGGGACTGACTTTTGGCGACTCCGGGAGAAATATCCTGCGGAATCCCTGGCGTACGAACTTCGACATGGCCCTGATGAAGCATTTCCCCGTCTCCGAGAGCAAGTACTTTGAGTTCCGGGCCGAGGCTTTCAACGTTTTCAATCATGTCGAATACAACTGGCTGGGGGGCGATGCTGGTTCAGCGGCAAACAATGGTGGGTTTGGCACCTCAACGAACGGAATTAGCTGTTACGGTGGAGCGAACAACTCTGCTGGAGATCTGTCGTGTGCGACCGGCCCTAACGCGGGCAACCCGCTCTTCCGTCCGAGCGGCACGCACCTTCCCCGCATCCTGCAATTCGCGGTGAAGTTCATCTTCTAGCGCGGCGCGTACCTGGACGCATCGTGCGAAACGAAAATCCTGGCTTGCTACGAGCCGGGATTTTCCGTTTGGAACTCCAGCACGCTGCACGGAGCACGCGCCCCTTAGTCCGCTACCGCCGCCTGATTCCGCGTGCCGCTGAGCACCCTCAAGCCTTTCTCCAGATCAGCGATGAGATCCTCGACGTGTTCAATCCCTACGGACAGGCGGATCATTTGTTCGGTCACGCCCGTTTTTTTCAGTAGCTCCGGATCGACCATGTAGTGCGAGGTCAGCACCGGAATGGTCACCAGCGAATCCACTCCGCCGAGGCTCGGCGCCAGGGTGAATAGATGGAGAGCCTCGGCTACATGGCAGGCATCGGCGCCGCCGCCTTTCACCTCGAAGCTCAGAACGCCGCCCGCGCCTGCCATTTGCTTCTTTGCGGTCGCATAGTCGGGATGCTCTTTGAGCAGCGGATAATGAACCCGCGCCACATTGGGATGCTGCTTTAGAAACTCCGCAATCCGCAGCGCGCTCTCGTTCTGGCGCTCGACTCGGATGGCCAGCGTCTTAATCCCACGCAGCAGCAGAAACGCGCCATGCGGATCCATGCAGCCGCCGAGAGTGGTGCGCGCTTGATGGATCTGCTCGATCAAATCGTGTCGTCCTGCAGCCACACCACAGATCAAATCTGAATGTCCGCCAAAATATTTTGTTCCTGAATGCAGCACCAGATCGATGCCCCATTCCGCGGGACGGCAGTTGATGGGAGTAGCAAATGTCGAATCGATCGCCGTGATCAGGCCGTGCTTTCGTGCCAATGCCGCAATCTTCTCGAGATCAACGACACGCACGGTCGGATTCGTTGGCGATTCGACGTACAGGATCTTTGTATTGGGCCGGATGGCGCGCGCATGCTGCTCGATGTCGTTGGTATCGACAAACGTGGTTTCGATTCCCAGTTTCGGCAGCCACTTCGAGAAAAATTTAATCGCCCCGCCATAGATGTCGCGCTGCGCCACGATGTGGTCGCCAGCCTGCACCAGAGCCAGGATCGAAGTGGTGATTGCGGCCATGCCCGAGGAGAACAGCAGCGCCGCGTCCGCGCCTTCCAGTTCGGCAATAGCATTCTCGGCGACCGTATGCGTGGGATTGCCGTAACGGGTGTAGAAGCTGTCGGTCGGCGTGGCGCGCACCTGCTCCTGCATATCGGTGACTTCGAAAGTCGAGGTCTGATAGATGGGCGTCGAGAGCGGACCGTTCTTCTTGGTAAGGTCGGTGCCACCTCGCACGGCCTCGGTCGGCTGACGGAATTCGTGTTTTTTCATGGTCATTCTCCCCGGCGATCGTTGACAGTTCTTCGTTCTCAGTTCTCAGTGTTGTCTGTTCTCGGTCACAACCGTTCGGAGGCCGCGGCGGCATTGAACGCAGGCACTCGGGCCAGCCATTGTGCTGATCTCGCGTGCCGGCCGCCTACCATCTTGTCGAACTCCTGCTGCAAGGCGCGGGTCACAGGTCCAGCCTTGCCATCGCCGATCGAGCGGAAATCAATCTCGCGCAGGGCAACGACTTCGGCTGCCGTACCGCATACAAAGACCTCGTCGGCAATATAAAGCTGGTCGCGCGAAATAGGTTCCTCGGTCACGGTGTAGCCTAAATCCCGGGCGAGGGTGATCAAGCTGTCGCGCGTGATTCCTTCCAGGATCCCCGCCCGTGGCGGGGTGTAAATGATTCTGTTACGAACGAGGAACAGGTTTTCGCCGGTACATTCCGCCACGTATCCATCGGGCCCCAGCATGATCGCCTCGTCGAACCCGGCGCGCTGTGACTCGGTCTTGGCCAGAATCGAGCTCACATAATTTCCCGAGACTTTCGCTTTCGTCATCATGATATTCGGATGCAGGCGCGTGAATGAAGCGATATTGGCGCGTATGCCACGTTCTTTTGCTTCGGCTCCGAGGAAAGCTTTCCACTCCCACACCGCGACCACGAAACGCGGTTGGCCGGCTTCGACGGTCAAGCTCATCGCTCCGTCAAGGTAGATCATGGGACGGACGTAGCAGGACGAGAATCCGTTTGCGGCAATCGTCTGATTGATGGCAGTCTTCACCAGCTCAGTCGTAACCGGCAGTTCGCGAAAGCCTACGATATGAGCCGAATCAAGTAACCGCTCTACGTGTTCGTCCATCCGGAAGACGGCTGGTCCTTTGTCGGTCAAGTAACAGCGGATACCCTCAAACACGGCGAATCCGTACTGCACCGCCGCACTCACAAAGGGGACCACGCCCTCGCTTGCGGGTCGCAAACAATCCTGTATCCAGATGTAACGAGCGGCGCCCATGTTCTCCTTCGAAAGCCCTTAACAACGCTTTTCCTGGCGAAAATCCTGATGTCCTAGATTACCCGCGACGCTCGACTGCAGCAAGGTATCAGAGTGCGTTTAAAAAACTTAACCGCAGAGTGCGCCGTGTTCGCCGAGAAATCATAAAGAAAAAACGAAGGAGAGCCGCCCCGTATTCTGCGATCTCTGCGCTTAGACCGTATGATGTACTTATCTTTCTGCGCTGATTCGGTGTGCGCAGATCCGGTGATAAAGCAAAGTGTCGATTGCTCAAAGCACGATGACTACTGCGAAACTGCGCTGCATTGCGTGCGGCGCCACCCCCGGTGCCGCCGGCCAGGACTTCAGCTGCACCAGTTGCGGCGAGCTGCTGGAATTCTTCTTCCCGGGATGGCCCTCCGACTCGCCCGATTCCGCGGCGCTGAAGTCTCTTTGGCTCAACCGGCGCACCTCACGCGATGCGCTCGACCAGAGCGGGGTCTGGCGCTTTCGCGAACTGCTTCCGCACATTCCGAAAGAGCACGCCATTACGCTGCGCGAAGGCAACACGCCGCTCTATCACTTGCCGCGGTGCGGGCGCGCGACCGGAGTCGAGAATCTCCACGCCAAACACCAGGGCATGAACCCGACTGCATCGTTCAAAGACACGGGTATGACGTTCGCGGCCTCGGCCGCGCACCAGGGAAAATTTCGTTGGGTCGCCTGCGCCTCGACCGGCAACACTTCAGCCTCCATGGCTGCCTATGCCCGGCGCGGCAACATGCACAGTCTGGTGCTGATTCCGGAAGGACAAATTTCCTGGGGCAAGCTCTCGCAGTCGCTCGACTATGGAGCTCACACCTGTCAGCTCCGTACCGACTTCGATGGATGCGTACGAATCCTCAACGATCTCGTCCGCCAGAAGCCCGTGTATCTGCTGAATTCGGTGAATCCTTATCGCATCGAAGGCCAGAAAACCGCCGCGATCGAACTGCTCGAACAGTTGGCATGGGAACCGCCCGATCACATCATTGTGCCCGGAGGCAATCTCGGAAATAGCTCTGCGATCGGCAAGGCGCTGCTTGAAATGCATGAGCTTAAACTGATCTCGCGCCTGCCAAAGCTTTCTATCATTCAGGCGCAAGGCGCGAATCCGTTTTTTCGCAGCGTGCGCGAATTCGGCGGGAAGAAACTCGAACCGATGATTGCCGACACGCTGGCGACCGCCATACGGATTGGAAATCCGGCATCGTGGAAGAAAGCGCTGAGGGTACTGCAAGCGACCGGCGGCGAGGTCGAAGAGGTTTCAGAGGTCGAGATTGCCGCCGCAAAAGCCGAAATTGGCGCCGATGGCATCGGTTGCGAGCCCGCCTCCGCCGTCACGCTGGCTGGACTTAAGAAACTGCGTGGCAGCGGATTTGTGAAGCCCGGCGAAGCCGTCATCCTCATTCTGACTGGCCACATTCTTAAAGATCCCGACTTCACGATTAAGTTCCATCGCGGCGATTTATTTGCTGGAACTCCGGACGAGATCTCTGCCGCGCACGCGAAATATCTGCAACGCGCCCCGCTTGTGCTCGATGCGAATCTCGGGGCCGTCATTGCAGCGCTGGACGCGGCTGAGAGAAATTCAAGATGACTGAAATTGATGGGGGACCGTGCTGCTTTTGTCGACTTGATGTTTCTGCCATCCGATGTCGAACCCTCCCGAGCGCAGCAATCAACGGTCACGGCAAGTGGCTAACGCGACTTTGTCCGCCTGGTTCCTACAGCGGATCGCTAATGGCTCCCGACGCTCGGGGACCGCTCGATCCGGCTCATTTTAGGCTCGTCGCAGGAAGCCTCCGCAGAAATCCATAGCAGTTCGCCCGAAATTCGTGTATAAAACACAGTTCAATTGTTGTTGCCGATCGCTAGCGATTCTACGTAGACCGGATCGGGCTAAAGCCTTCCATATCTATCGTTTCGGTCACATTTTGACTGCCGAGGAGTGTTTGCTTTTTAACCTATGCCTTCACGTCCCACATCTTTAAATCGCTCGCTGCGCCTGGCGCTCCCAGCGACCTCCGCCAACCTGGGGCCAGCGTTTGACGCCGCCGCTCTTGCCCTTGATTTCCATCTCCGCTTGCGGGCCGAGCGGGCGCCTGACTTTTTCGTAACTGCCGAAGGCCGCGACGCGCAGATCTGCGGCCGCATGGAGAATCACCTCATCGTCACCACTTATTGCGAGGTGCTCGAGTCGGAGAATCGCAAGATCGCGCCTTTGCGCATCCACATCGAGAACGAGATTCCCATTGGTCGAGGGTGCGGATCGTCCGCCGCCGCCCGCCTGGCGGGAATTGCGCTGGCAGTACATTTCGGACATCTGCGCTGGAAAAATGACCGCATCGTCGGCGAAGCTTCCATGCGCGAGCATCACCCGGACAACGCCTCCGCTTGCTGGATGGGCGCGCTCACCGTCGCCCGCATGGCGAATCAGGTGCAGGCTCAGGTCGTCGAAGTGAAGCCCAAAGGGAAATGGCCGCTGCTGCTGGCCGTTCCCGATGCTCCGCTTTCGACCGAGCAGGCGCGCCGCGTGTTGCCCTTTCAGTATTCGCGGGCTGACGCGGTCACCAATATTCAGAACTCGATGCTGCTGCTCGCGGCCTTCACCCAGGATCGTCCCGACCTGCTGCCCTCAGCTCTCGAAGACCGAATTCATCAGCCCTATCGGGCGCCGCTCTCCCCGCTGCTTCCCGTCATCAAGGAACTCACCGGAGACTCCGGCATCCTCGGGGCTGCTCTCAGCGGAGCCGGCCCGTCGGTTCTTGTATTCCTCGACCCAAAGGTTCCGACGAAAAAAGCGAAGCAGAGAATCGCCGCGCACCTCACCAAGCGACGGCTTACGGCTGAACTCATTCTCACGCAGATCGGGCTCCATGGCGGACGGGATGGCGTTGACTGGCGAAAACATCATCCCCCGACGAGAAAATAGGGCCGACCCGCCGGGCCTTCAGTGCTTCCCGTCTTCGGCTCCCGCCCAACCAAGTGCCTGCTGCCGGTCGGCGAATGCCCGCATCTGGACAGCTTTGCCATCGCGGAAGGTGTAGACGTCGGCTAGGTCGACCTCCTGGAATTCGCCACCACCTTTGGGGCGGACGCGTGCGTGAACGAGTACAACGATTCGGTTCCCGGCAATGACAAATCTCTCGGGCTCGCTGTTTACTTCAGCCCAGGCGGCTCGTGACTGTGCCAGATAGCGTTTCGCGCCTTCGCGGCCCTGATATGTGCCGCCTCCAGGAAACTCTTGAGGCTCACTCCATTCGATATCAGGATCAAATGACGCTACGGCTGCGTCGATATCACCTCGATTGAAGGCCGCGTATGCGGCGCGAAGCGTAGCAATCATCTCTTCAGACTGCTGTTTCGAGGGCGCGGACGTTTCCATAGGATTTTCTTTCGTTGCCCGGTTGCATCCGGTTATACACAGAATTGCAAAGAGGCCGAAGGTCAGAAATCGGCGCATACTTTCGTCCGGGCTAAAGCCTAATCTCGAACCACCGCCGGAGCCAACTCCAGTTCGCCGGTCGTGATGCGATGACCGCGCAGCGCCAATACTCCCAACGCCAGCGTTACCGCTGCCACGCCCAGTGCATCCGGAACACCAATTCTCTGGGCCAGCGCGCCCCATAGAGTCGCGCCCACTGCCATGCCTCCCTGCAACACCAGCAGGTAGAACGAGAGCGTTCGTGCGCGCACATAGGCAGGACACATGGTCTGTGCCACCACATTCAAACAAGCCAGAATCGCGATCCAAGCCGCGCCCGACACCAGCATGACGGCACAGAGCGACTTGAAAGTCCCCGCTCGTCCAGCGGCAAAGGTCATTCCGGCAAAGATCAAGATGGCCGCCCCCACCACACCGTCCATCGACAATTTTTCGCGGACTTGCGGCAAGGCCAACGCTCCCAACAGCGCGCCCAGCCCGAAGCAGCCGAGCAGCACGCCGTATCCCCCGGCTCCATAGGGACGCGCGATAATCGGCAGCAGAGCCAGCATGGCCACGGCTCCCACGCTGAACGTTCCCGTGCGCAGCAACACAGACTTCGCCAGTCCGCTTTGCCGCACGTAGCGGAACCCGTCACCAATTGCCGACCCTAGGTGTCGCATCTCCGGTTGAGCCTCGACTGGCCGTTTCCAGCGATAGAGAAACAAGATGACGCCGAAAAACGAACATGCGTTCAGCAGAAATGTTGTCCCGCAACCGACGGCCGCTACAATGAGGCCGCCCATGGCCGGTCCCACTGCCCGCGCCACGTTAAATCCTGCAGAATTCAAAGCTACTGCCGAAGCATGCTGTTTCGTCGGCACCAACTCCGGAGTAATCGCCTGCCACGCCGGATCGTTCATCACCGCGCCGAGGCCCAGCAGAAAAGTAAACAACAGCAGCACCCAAGGTCCCACGCAACTGGTCAACGTCAGGATGCCGAGCGTACCGGAGGCTAGCACCATCCATCCCTGGGTCAGCAAAAGAAAACGCCGCCGGTCCACCATGTCTGCGAGTGCGCCTGCCGGCAGGATCACCAGAAACACGGGCAATGCGGCAGCTGCCTGCACCAGACCAATCATCAACGGATTCATGGTCATCTGCGTCATCAACCAGCCCGCGCCCACATTCTGCATCCACGTTCCGATATAAGAAATGACCGAAGCGATCCAAAGCGAGCGAAATAGAGGCTCGCCCAACGGAGCCCACGGCAAAGCTGCTTGCTTCCCTGCAAGCGGCGCGATCACCGGCATTTTGGACATTTCCGCCATGACAAATACTTGGGCCTTCGGGCGCGAATTGCAAACGGCTAGCGACTCGCGACTAGCGAGCGCTCCGCAAACGGCCACTCCCGCCGGCGCCACGACCGCACACAATAAACCACAGTTCCAACCACCAGAATCACCGCGGCATATCGAATCTCCTGCAGGAATCCAGTGCGTGAAATCAGAATAAAGACGAAGCTACCGGCAGCCACCAGGGCGGGCACGGGATAGAGCCACATGCGAAACGGCCGCGGCATGTCGGGACGCCGTATGCGCAGCACGATCACGCCGATGCTCTGCACTAGAAACTGGAGGATGATTCGAATGACCACCAGCGCGGCGATTAAATCCGCGAGTCGCAGAAAACAGAACAGTGCCGCCACCCCTGCGAGCGCCAGCAAAGAAACATAAGGAAACTGATATACCGGATGGACCCGAGCAAACGCACGAAAATAATTACCGTCAAGCGCCGCTGCGTAAGGCACCCGTGAATAGCCGAGCATGAGCGAAAACACCGACGCAAACGCCGTCCACATCACAAGAGCCGAGACCAACCCGCCCGCTCCATGCCCGTAAATTTTCTGCATAAAGGCGGAGACGACATAGAGTTTGCTGCTCGACGCTCCGGGATGTGTCAATTCCCGCCACGGCACCACGCCGAGAATGCTGATGTTCATCACTAGATATAGACACGCCACCAACAGAATGGATAGCAATAACGCTCTCGGAATATTTTTTCCCGGGTTCTTAATCTCATCCCCAAGGAAGCAGACGTTGTAATAGCCCCAATAATCGTAGGCGGCGATCAGCATCGCTCCGCCCATCCCATGAAAGAAGTCTCGCGAAAGCGAAAACGCGCCAGGAGGAAAATCAAATGCCTGGCGCGCATTGAAATGAGTGAGGCCAGCGAAGATGATCCACCCGATCGTCCCCATGACGCCTACCCAAAGCAACTTCGAAAGCCGTGAGATGGCGGTAATCCGCCGGTAGAGGAGAAAAGCTGTGAACAGGCAGACTGCAATCGCAAGTAAAGTCGCAGGCATCGCCACCCAGGTACACTGCAACCGACCGAGCAGAGGAAGGTTCAAGCTCAGGGTGCGCGATGCCCAAACTCGTTCGAGACCGGGCCAGAAAAAAGACGCGTATTGCGAGAGGCCCACGGCTCCCGAGGCAATCGAAAGCGGAGCGCTGAATGAGAGTTGCCAAATAAACAGGAAGGAAACCGCGCGGCCCAACTTCTGCGGTCCGTAGATCTCTTTCAAATATCGATACGAGCCGCCCGACCCGGGCATGGCTGCTCCGAGTTCGGCCCACACCAGCCCATCGCAGACCGCCAGCAGCGCACCGAATACCCACCCCAGCATCGCCTGTGGACCACCCATCACGGTCACAATCAGCGGAATCGTAATGAACGGTCCGACGCCGATCATGTCAATCATGTTCAGCGCAGTGGCGGAACCGAGGCCAATTCCGCGGACGAGCTGCGGCTTGGCGTCGGGTTCGGATGCGAGGGGAATCGTCATGAGATTGGCCGTGGCTCGCTCGTCGTAAGTTGTAGGCGGTCCTGATCTTCCATGGTTGTTGGTGATCGAGGTTCGCAACTCGTCCCCGAACGACAAGCGAACAACGACTAACGACCAGCCACCAGGTTCACAAACAACCGGACCGCCCCTGGTACGCCCGCCGGCAATTGCCGAAAGAACGCATATCCTGTGTAGATGTATGTCCCCTTGCCGTAGTGTGCGACGAGCAATCCACCCTTCTGCTCGCCTTCGCCGGGATCATGGGATTCGAGGAGCGGAGTGTAGTGCGAATCCCACTCCGACATAAAGTACAAGCCGCGCTCCTGCACCCACCCGTCAAAGTCCTTCGGCGTGATTTCGTTCGGAGAATGAAAAATCGGATTCGCGGGATCGAGCATTGTAACGGGAGCCTCTTCCACAGAAACTCTTGCTCGGCTGAGCGTCGCCGGATAAGGCGTGAACTTCCCCGCATTGAAATCCCCAGCCGCAGCGTTATACTGCACGACCAGTCGTCCGCCAGCCTGCACAAAAGCAAGCAGCCGTTTATTGTTTGCCATCAGATCTTTCTGCGTATCGTAAGCGCGAATCCCGAGCACGATGGTTTGATAGCGGCCCAAATCTTCCGAACCTAGTTTCTCCGGTGGAATCAGGGTGACGTCAATCCCGATATCCCTGAGCACGGTCGGAATGTCGTCTCCGGCTCCCATGACATAGGCGACCTTCAGATCTTTCGCTACCTTCACGTCCACAATGCTGACGCGCTGCAGCGCGGGTTGATAGTAATAAAACGTGCCCAGGTCATCGCGCGTGACGACGGAATAACCCTCCCGATAATCAAGGTGACCGCTTTGAAACGATGCTCGAATCTGTTTTCGTCCCTCCGTCCGATTCCCCGGATGGACGGTGAAATCCGCGCTCTGAGGTTCGCCGGGCTCGTGAAATTCAAGTTGTTTCTCCGCCGGTTCGACGCCCCAACTCTCAGGCGCCGTAATCTGCAGCGTGCCCCCATTCTGTTCAGGACCGCCCGCCCCGTGCGTCGCCTGCAGGGTCTTCGAATCCAGATTGCTGAACGCATCGACTTGAACCGTGGATTGCGGGCCATCCTCCGTACGAATCACCTGCTCGCCCGGATCGAGCAACACCGAAAAAGCGGGTGCCACTGCCAAAGGACGCTCGGAAATCGCGCCCGAGGCATTTTTGTATCGCACCATGCAATTGGCAGAGATCATCGTAGGTTCCTGCTGACCGATGAAGCCGATTGCCTCGACCGGAGGCGGCGGGAAGGGAAGAGTTTGATACGTCGGGTCGTCAATGGTGTTCAGTGCCTCAGTTTCCGGATCGTTACGGTGCCAGTAGGGTCTCGTAAGCTTGGCTGTAAGGGGGACATAGACTGTAAATCGTGTTTTGATCGTGTTCCCTTCGGTTTTCGTGGAAAGAAGCTTCGATTCCCATCCCTCGGGAAGCTTCAAGGAGATGTTGGTAGCGGTTCGTGGGACGCCGGTTGCGGATAGTATGGCAGTGATATCAAAAGTCCGGCCTGGCACTGCCATGAACGCGTGCTCTGGGTCGGAACCAACGGGAGCGTCCACCACTACGTCCAACCTTGCTCCCTCAGCAAGCGCTCGCGCTTGCTCAAGCTCTGGCGGCAACCATTGCAACAACCGGACCGCAAAATACTTCTTTTCCTTCTCGGAAAGTTGCGAACCTAAGATTTGGTTGTAGGTGCGAATCGCTAGTCCGTCGGCTTCGCCGAGAGCTGGTCCCGCCGAAGAGACGCCCTTCTCCGCAGTCGCGATCGCCTCATCAATCTTCTTCTGGATCGCTACCAAAGCTGGCCGGAGCCACGGTACTTTCTTTTCCGCAGCGCCCAAACCGATCGCGAGTCCAGGGATTGAGGTGTCCATTCCGTCAAAAAAATCTTTCTCGTGTCCGTCCTTATCGGTCGCTGGCGGCAGTACCGAATCCACCAGCCGGTAAAATGTGTAGCGCGGTCCGGAGGGGATCGAAATTTCGCCCAGCCCTTGCGATTCCTGGTGTTTCAGTCCCTCGACGGCAAACTGCACGTAGGACATTCCGAGCAAGGGATCCACGTCGCCGGTATTCAGCTTGATCGTGTAGTCACTCTCGGGACAGGTCTGCGCCTGGAACGAACACACATTGCCGATGTACAGCTTCTTTGCCTGCCAGGGAAGCAATCCTTCCTGAATCTGGTCCGGAAACCGGTTGGGGTCCGCTGCCGCCCGAAAAGCTTCCTGTGTCAGAATTGCGGAAGCCTGATGATGCCCATGCCCATCGCGTTCCGTTCCCGAGAATCGCGCCACCAGCACATCCGGCTGAAACTGCCGGATCACCCGGACAATATCCGCCAGCGCAATGTCATGGCCCTGCCACTTCTGGAATGTTTCCTGGGGATTTTTCGAGTAGCCAAAATCCGCTACCCGTGAGAAGCGCTGCTCGATTCCGTAATAACGATCGGCCGCCAGCACCTCGAGCGTTCGCAGCACTCCCAGTTCGTCGAACAGATTGCTGCCTGTTTTATTCTGCCCACCTTCGCCACGCGTTAAGGTGAGCAGAGTCACGGTTGCGCCCTTGCCGCGCGACTCGAGCGTGAGCATGCCGCCATCCTCGTCATCCGGATGCGCATCAACTTGCATCAGCCGGGCTGTGGTCTGCAAGCGCCGCAGCATGAGCTTCAGCCCAGCCGCGCCCTTCTCCTGCGGAAGCGGCTCGTAATAAGGATCGACCGCAGTCCTTTCGGGCGTCTGCCCAACTGCGAATGATGCCGCGAGAACCGCGAGCGAGATTACGAGGATCGCTGCTAACCTGACAGAGACCAATCCAGGCCCGAACTTTTTCAACATGGGAAACATGTCCATCTGATGGATCTTCCTCAAAAAAGAAACAAATATATGGTGCTTTTGCGGCTCTCTACTTGTCCATCCCCTGCGCCACCTCGAACTTCTGCTGACATTCGGCAGCGGCCGCGACAATCTGGCGGAAATCCGCGTCCTCGCGCACATTCGACAGCAACGTGTCGGATTGCAGTGCCTGATGCGCGCAATAATTTTCCGACACCGCTTTGCGCAAGAAGCCGAATGCAATCCGTTTTTCGCCGCAAGCTGCCAGCAGCGCTCCCTGGTAATACTTCAACTCCGAATCCTGCTCCGGCAACAATTCGTTCTCGGCCAAGCCTGCCAGCCGATGCACCTCCGTCGCGGGAGCCTTGTTAAGACAAGCCTGCAAGAATCCTCGCATCCACATCGAATTCTCTGTCATCGTCTGTGCCGCTTGCTGCGCCTCCGTCATCCTTCCTTGGCGCATCAGCACCGAAACTCGCACGGCGTTCGACCACTCCGAGCCCGCATCCCGGTTCAGGTATTCGAGAGCGCGCCCAGGCTTACCCGCTTCAAAAAATGCAAATGAGCACGAACGCCAGTTATAGTTCCCCGAGTCGATCGCCAGGGCCTTGTCACACTCGCTTTGCGCCTCATCCAGCAGTCCGGCATAGCGCAGCACGTAAGCGAGTGAATAATGCGCAATCGCGTTGTCAGGACGCTTTTGCACCAGCGCTCGCGCGTCCCGATAAGCCTTGTCGAGATCTCCGCCCTCCACTTCATTTGCCGCCAGAAACCCGGCCGCGCTCACCCGTCCCGGCTCGATCGAAAGCGACCGCTGGTAGGCCGAGTTCGAACGCTGATATCCCGCCGCTCCTCCGCCAGAATAGATTGCGTCGAAGTAATAACGGCGTCCCAGCGCTTCCCAGGCCGGGGCGTAATTCGGATCAAGCGCCACCGCGTGCTCCAGCATGGTAATGGCATCTTTGTTGGTTGCTCCGTCGTGCGACATAGCCAGACTTCGCAAATAGAGGTCGTACGCTTCGCGATTCGCCGGAGCGCTGCTGGTTTCGACCGCCTCTCGCGCCGCGCCGAGAGCCGGCACTAATTCCAGCCGCACCTTCTTGGCCATCTGGCTCTGCAGTCCGATCAGGTTGTCCGCCGGAGACGTAAGGGTACCCGTCCAGATCAACTTGTCGTCTTTCACTTCGATGGCTTCGAGCGTTACCCTCACCAGATTGTTCTGGCGCAGGAAGTGTCCCGTCACCACCGTGCCCACGCCCAACTCGCGCCCGACTTTCGCCGGATCCGATCCGCCATCGCCGTACTTCTGGGTCGATGCCGACGGCCGAACCTCCACGGAGTGCGCGTAGGTCAGCGCGTTCGCGATCTCGTCGGCCAGCGCAAATCGCAGATAATCGCTGCCCGCATCATTATTGATATTCTGCAGCGGTAGCACCGCGACCGCTCGATTGCCCGCTCCCGTTTTCGGAACCCTGTGTTTGACGAACCACGCGCCCAGCGCTACCAATATTGTCAGCAGTACGGCGGCGAGCGCGATTAAGATCCAATTCAACTTCGAACCAGGCTTCTGAAAGGTCCTGGTCACAACATGCAGACCACTCACGTGACGTAGCCCGCTGCGCAGTGTGGGTTCTGTGCCTTTTTTCAGCCGTACCAGGTCCGCCTTCATTTCCGTCGCGTTTTTATAGCGCCGGTCTCGGTCCTTCTCCATGGCTTTGCCAATGATGGATTCGAGTTCTGCGGATACGGAGGGATTGATCGATCGCGGCAAGGCCGGCTTTGAATTAATTACCGCATGCAGCGTCACGACCACGTTCGCGCCGGTGAATGGCTTCTTGCCGGTCGCCATCTCAAACAGCACCACGCCAAAAGAAAATATGTCGCTGCGCACATCGAGATCTTCCGAGCGCGCCTGCTCCGGCGACATATAAACTGCTGTCCCGGGAATCACTCCAAGTTGCGTTAGCGATTCCTCGAGCGACGAATCCGTGGTTGTGCCCGCGCTGCCCTCCTTGGCCAATTTCGCCAAGCCAAAATCCAGAATTTTTACCTGCCCGTTCGGCGTCAGAAAAATATTTGCCGGCTTGATGTCGCGATGCACAATTCCCTTGGCATGCGACGCCGCCAGCGCGTCCGCCACCTGCACGGCGATATCCAGCAGGTCTTCGAGGTCCATCGGCTTGCCGTGGATGCGCTGCTTCAGGCTTTCGCCTTCCAGTTTCTCCATGACGATGAACGGGTGCCCGCTGTTGTCCTCAATGTCGTGGATGGTGCAGATGTTCGGATGGTTGAGTTGCGACGCCGCGCGTGCTTCCCGCGTAAAGCGGTCGAGCGAGCGTTGATCTTTTGCCAGATGATCGGGAATGAATTTCAGTGCGACATGTCGACCGAGGCGAAGATCTTCCGCCTCGTAAACAACTCCCATTCCGCCGCCGCCCAGTTTCGACAGGATGCGATAGTGGGAGACAGTTTGGCCGAGCATGTCCATGGTCTTGTCGGGCGGGCACTACGGTGGCGCCCCCATTGCCTTTGGTTCTGCGTGCAGGGCTAAAAGCCGGCCCACGCCCGTGAACGCGTAATGGTAGGCTGTCGGCGCGGCAGGGTCAACCGAGATTGGGAGATTTGAAGGAGAAAAAATGTCTTGTCAAGGCATCATCACCTTCGGCAGATTCCAGTGTCGCCAAACGCTGACCATGCGTAACGTAAAACAGAACACACCACCACACACGGCTGCCCAGTTGTGGGAAAGCTTCAGCTTTCGTGCAGCAATCATAACGGCGGCGCCGGCCATGGCCGCCGTCGCATAAATATCGGAGCGAAGCACGTTCGGAACATGCGCCAGGAAAATATCGCGCACCGTCCCGCCGCCGACCCCGGTGACGGTGCCGAGCAAAATCGCGATGAAAGGGTGCATCTGGTACAGCAGCGCTTTTTCCGTTCCCGCGACGGCGAATAATGCCAGACCCGCCGCATCCAGAACCAGAATTACCTCCCTCGGAATTCCCTGTAAGAAGCGATAGGCGAAGAAAACAATCACAGCGCCAGTGAATGCCATGGCCGAATAACGCCAGTCGCGCAAAGAACTGGGAGGAATGGCGCCGATCAGAAGGTCCCGAAAAATTCCGCCGGCCAGTGCGGTCGAAAATGCCAGCACCATCAGTCCCAGCAAGTCGAGATTGCCGGTGATCGCGGCCTCGGCACCTTCGATGCCGAACAGCAGCGTGCCGGCCATGTCGGCCGCGAAGAGCAGCGTATTCGAAGGACGCTTCGCAGTTTCCGTTTTCACATTATTTGCCAATCAGCGCCGCCGAAGATCCTACCCAGGCCATATTCTTGTTGTGATCCACGCCCATCATCGGGCCGCGTCCCATGCGCACGATCGTCAGGACCGGCAGCAACTGATCGAGCCACACATACATGATGCGCAACTCGACTTTCGTGGGGCCGTACGGAGTTTCTATCACGGGCGTAAAATTCAGCCGCTCCTGCAAAATATATTCGCCCCGCTTTGCCCTGGGGATCGCGTCAATATCTTTTGGCGAAGGCGCGATGACCACGCCCAATCCGGCAAACGAATACAGCGGCTTGAGCACAAAATTCTCCAGATCTGGAGGGACTTCTACCAGCTGATCCAGAAACCAGGTCCGCGGCACTGAAGGGTGCCTCAGATACGGAATCGAATATTTGCTGATCCGAAAATACCAGTTCGGATGTCCGGCCCACTCCACATCAAGTTCGTCGCGAAAATCAAAGGGGAGCTTCACGCCCTTGCGTTCCAGTTCATCCACGATTGTGCGGTTATAAATCCGCTCAATCGGAACCCGCTTGCCGTTCTCCTCATAAAAAAGCTGCCGCCCCTGTTTCTGAATCTTGGTGATGCAAACGGTGCGAATCCCCAGTAGCTTTTCCGTAAGTAAGAAATCGGGACGAGTTTTCTGCTCCTCGGGGTGTACTTCGAGCAACACGACATTTGCCGGGTCATGCCCTGCCACAATCGCGTCATGCAGAAGCTGCTTGTAAGAAGCTGAGTTCAACCCGCTTAAGAAGTAGCGAAGCGTTGGGTCAAGGCCGAACACATCGATATAAGCCTGCGCCAAGACCGGCTGATAAGCGTAAAGGGAAGGGAAGGCCTGAAGCTCAACCAATTTTGGCTGTAACGCGCCAGCTGCATCCTGCACAAGGCCAAAGTCCACCTGAATAAACATTGGATGCGACGATTCGTTCGCCACCCGAAACGCTGGCGGAATCGAAGCCTCCGAGCGAGCAAGATACCCCGGATCTTCCACCAACTGCCGGATGAGAGCCGCCCCATCCTCACCCATGCGCTCGACCAGCGCCTGCGGGAAAAAACAAGGTGTCTCGCAAAGCGCAAACGGAACTTCCATCCCGCAACGAGAAGTCATCTCGCGCCGCAACTGCTCGTATTTTTCAGCAGTAAATCGCGCGTTGAAGTCTTGCCGGTAGGAAGGAATCATCAGAAATCCTAATTAATCGCTGTTTTGCAAAGGGAACCTTTTCCATGGCCAATAGTTCATGAGGTCAGCTACCAGTCCGTCGAATTCCGCATTGTAGCGATGGACATGCGGTTCTGGAAATGCAACTCCCGGCGTCTCTTGAAGATTGTTCTGGCGAAGAATTGCCTCGAAAGCTTCCAGTGGACCGTATGCGTAAACCAGGTTGTGGTTGTCATAAACCACTAGGGAAGAGTTATCGACGGCGCTGATCCAGAAATGATGCCGCCCATCGCCCTCGAGAAGTCTGCCGAATCGCTGAAGAAATAAAACCAGCTGACCGCGCGTTATAGGCTCCGGGCTCTGATACCTGCCCGCCTCGGCGGCGCCACGCCTTTGGGTATGCAGGACGTACAGCAAACCGTAAGGTTCGTTCATCACTGTTGCGAACTGAACAAGCAGCTCTACGTGCCTAGATGAGGGCGCGACGACGAGACGATCTGTGCCCTTGGTCTTCTGACGGGTCCAGACGTTCTGGTACTGGTAGCAGGATTCCGCCCCAGATGCGTCCAAGTATCCGAACTTGTAAGTGGTGGTCAAGGGGCCAAGAACTAGCAGCCAAGAACTGTCTTATGCCTCAATCAGAAAATGCCCGTCGCGCATGATCTGTTCGCCGTCGACCCAGATATCAAACTTCCGCCCGACCACATCGATGTGGGTCGACGAAAACCACTCCGCCCCCGTGTGCGCCCCGTAGGGGTTGCCAAACGCAATGTGCACGCCCGGATATTTCTCGTCCTGCAATATCTCCCCGATTACATCTTTGAGTTCAATATTGGTCCCAATGGCAAACTCGCCGACTCGATTGCTGTTCTCATCGGTATGGGTGTAGGCCCAGAAGTCGTCTTTCAATTCCTTGTTCGCCGAGTGCGCTTCGAGCAAACGATTTCCCTTCACCTGAATGGTCAGCGGACTGGCTTTCAAATCGCCGAACTTGGCGCACAAATAGTCGCCCACGACTCCATCAATCACGAAGGTGCCGTTCACCTCACCCGGCGTCGTGAACACCTCACCGCCCGGTAAGTTTCCCCATTTTTCCGTACTGATAAGGCCGCTTGTCTTCACCCAGCGGTAATTTGGATTCAAATCAGCCACCAGATCGGTCCCCGCAGCTGTCTTGGCGCGGACCTGTTTTGCCTGGCGCAGCATTTCAAAAACCTTCACGCTCAGCCGGTCTACCTTCAGGAAATCTGCGCGCATACCTTCCATCATGATCCGCTTGTTGATGTTGACCATGTGTGCGTGCCGGATTTTGCGGCGGTTCACCACATCCGTCATTTGCATGCGTGATTTCAATTCGTTGGTCTGCACCTGCACTGCAAAAATGCTTACCTGGCTTGTCTCCAGATCCTCCGCAATCGCCTGCGGCAAATCCGTCAGCGGACGCGGTGCCAGATCCTCCAACACCCAACTCTGGTAGCGGCAGCCGATGTCTTCCAGTTCGTGGACGATGGCGGCGGCGATCTCCAGACTGACTTCATCGGTGATGACGGTGACCTTTTCCGTAGGCAGCACGCGCAGGCACACGCGCACAGCGTTCCGAGCCCCCGGCGTCAGCGCAGGATCAAAAGCTACCTTGTTGAGTTGTCGATCGGATTGTTCCGTAGTATTGGTAGAAGTCTTCTTCATCAAGCTCATCAGCCGGCGCGCGCGTTGGGCATACTCTCCACCTCGTTCACACCCACTTCCGTCTCCTTAATGATGTAGTCCATCACTGCTTTCATGTCGCCGGTTTTGCGGAAAACGTCCAGTTGCCGGTCCGCGCCAGTGCCCATCTTCATAATCTCGCGGATGTACTCCACTTCTTCGCGGCAATCCAGTTCGTCTAGTACGTCGTCTACGAATATCAGATATTCTTCGATCAGATCGCGCTCCGGAACCTCCATCTGCTTGCCGAAGTCGATCAGTTTTCCATTGATCCCATAGCGCGCCGCACGCCACTTGTTCTCCATCAGCAGCGACTTTCGATAGAGCCGGAATCCTTGGTTCTGCGAATGCAGCTTGTAAAGCTTTGCCACCGTAGCCTGAATCAGCGCCGCCAAAGCAATCGTCTCATCGACTCGCATGGGAAGATCGCATACCCGGAACTCCAGCGTATTGAAGAACGGATGCGGACGCATATCCCACCAGATTTTTTTTGCATTGTCGATGGAATTTGTCTTCACCAGCAGCTTGACGTAATTCTCGTACTCGCCCCAACTGGGAAAATAATCGGGAAGATTCGTCCGCGGAAACTTGTCAAAAACCTTGCAGCGGTAGGAGTGCAGCCCCGTATCCATTCCCAGCCAGAAAGGAGAATTCGATGAAAGCGCCAACAGGTGCGGAATAAAATAGCGCGCATGATTCATCATCTGGATCAGAACTTCGCGATCTTCGATGCCTACATGCACATGCAGGCCGAAAATCAGGTTGGCCCGGGCTACCAGTTGCATATCTTCCACAATATTTTTGTAGCGTTCGCCGGGAGTGAGCGCCTGCACCCGCCAATCCGCGAACGGATGCGTCGCCGCCGAAGCCAGCCGGAGCCCATTCTCCCGCGCCAACTGGATCATGTGGCGCCGCAGATCCTTTAGCTCCGTACGCGCTTCCTTGATATTGTGGCAAACCGAAGTTCCGACCTCCACCACCGATTGGTGCATTTCGGTCTTGACCCGTTCCTGCAGGATCAATCTGCCCTTCTCGATGATCTCGGCGTGAATGTGCGAGCGCAGATCCCGAGTTTCAGGATCGACGGTCTGATACTCCTCTTCGATTCCCAGCGTGAATGTTGGCTTCATCGCGGCACACCCAGAACTGCCAGGCGGGAAGGAACGCCGGCAGTAAGTCTTTTAGTATACCAATGAGACGCTTGTGTCCGGTCGGACTTCCTGTGCGGGGCGGGGGCTAGGCTTCGCCACCACAGAACTTACTTGCCATTCAAAAACGACGCCCAGCGCAACTCCTCCACCGGATTCTTCCCGGTGATTGCTTTCTGCACTGCCATTTCCGCCACCGCGTCTACGACCCAATCAAAATTATCTCGTCCCACCGAGGTTACCTCCGCATCCGGGGCCGGGTTCATGAAGTCGATCGCATACGGCACGCCTGCCTCCACGGCAAACTCAACTGTATTCAAGTCGTAGCCGAGTGCCTGGCATAACGCTAAAGCATCGTTTTCGATGCGTTGCTTCAACTTCGCTGCCGGCTGCGGATTTCCCTTCACGTAGCGTTCATGGTGCGGGGCTCGAGGATCGTATTTCATGATGTGTACCTTTTCCTGCCCCACTACATAGCATCGGTAGTAGTCCTCGAATTCCACGCCATGTTGCAGCGTCATGCACAGGTCGCCCGTCTCGTTGTAGTTCTGAAAAAACTCCTCCGGAGAATGCACCTTATACACGTGTTTCCATCCGCCGCCGGCATAAGGTTTCAGAAAGGCCGGAAACCCGACGTAGGCAAACAGCTCTTCCCAATTCAGGGGATAGATCAAATTCCGCATCGACTTATCGGTCGTATCCGGAGGATGGGTATGATGCGGCAAGATGACGGTGGGCGGAATGGCCACGCCCATCTTGTGCGCCAGCGCGTAGTTGAAAAACTTGTCATCCGCCGTCCACCAGAATGGATTGTTAATCACAATCGTTCCTTGCAGCATCGCGTTCTTCAAATACGCTCGGTAGAAAGGGATGTCCTGCGAAATTCGGTCAATGATCACGTCGTACTTCTTAGGCTCATCCATGCGGATGCCGCCAATCTTCACAAACTCCGCCGTGACCCCCGCGCCCTGCATCGAACAGATCTTCTCCACCAAAGCGGGCGGAAAGGTATTCTCCATCCCAAAAAGAATCCCGATTTTTTTATTAGCCATCATTCAGATCCTCTGCAGCTTATGGTTTCATTACGCTCGCCAACGACCCATGGCCAGGAATTGTGGCCAGGAATTTACGATTCGGCGTTAAAAATACTTCTCTGCCATCCGCTGCCAAAGCGGCCAATCGTGCTTACTGTTGTCCCCGTAAATATCCAACCAATGCGGAATACCCTGGCTACTCAGAATTGCCGCCATCCTGACGTTCGCGTCCAGGCACATGTCCCAATCGGAAGTTCCCAGCACGATCTTCATCTGACGGTAGCGGCTGAGGAACCAGTCATCGCTGATGCGCGGCAAATAATCCGGCGGATTGTTGAAGTAAACATTGTCATCGTAATAGCCGTCGAGAAAGCGCTTGATGTCGAACGATCCGCTCATGGTTACGCAGGCTGAAACCAGATCCGGATGCCGCAGGGAAAAATTCAGGGCGTGATAACCGCCAAAGCTGCATCCCGTGACCGCGATCTGCGGAGCCCAGTTCCTCCACTTCAGATAGGGCAAGAACTCATGGATCACATAGCGCTCGTACTGCACATGCCGCCAGATTCGCGCTCCCGGATGCGCGCCTTTGTTGTACCAACTCTCGCCGTCGACGGCGTCGACGCAAAATATCTGGATTGAGCCCGCTTCGAGCTTTCCGCTCAGGGCGCGAATCATCCCCGCGTCTTCATACTCAAAAAAGCGCCCCTGGGATGTCGGAAAAACAACGATTGGCTGGCCGGCGTGCCCATAGACGAGCGACTCCATGTCCCGCCCCAATTCATGGCTATATTGTTTGTGATACTCGCGGTTCATGTGCGCGAGGATTGTAACCGATTGCATTGCCTTCAGCATCTTCCCGTGTTCTTCTTCCCGTGTGCGCCACGGAGACGCGGAGGTACGTATCAGGCCGATCCGCTCTGGGCAACGCAATCCGAAAGCAAGATAGTTGCACGCTCGTACTCCCCTGATTCCCGGCCACTGGCATGCGTCTTATTTGCCTCCCCCATCAACTTCCCCATCCGGCCCTGATCTTCCGTGATCTCGGAAGCATCCCCGCCAATTGCTAAGCTTCAGGGGAGTTCCAGGAGGCCACGTGCCCGCAGTTGCGCAGAAATCCGCCCATCAGTCCGCTACGAAATCCGCCATCAAGATTCTTTATGGCGAGTCGGACGAACGCACGTTATCCGCCCAGGCCGCCGAGATGACCAAGGCAGGACATCACGTAACCACCGCTCTTGACCGTCAAGGCGTTCAGGAAGCCTTGCGAAGCGATGCCTTCGATCTTGTAATCCTGGGCGCCACCTTATCCAAGGACGACCGCCATCACCTGCCCTACATGGTGAAAAAGTCCCACGAAGGAACCAGAGTTTTGGTAATGCACGCCGGCACGCACCATCACGAAGTCGACGCCGCCATCGATCCCAGCTTAAGCATGCAGCGCATCCTGGAAAAAATCGCCGCGCTCATCGCTTCCGCAAAATAAGAGTCCTACAACATCGATTGATCATCGACTACGTCGCGATCCATCCGAAGTTTCGGGACTACCCTCTCTGCGAGAACACCCGACATATCGCCCCCACCGAATCCGACAAAGATTTACTACGCATCAGGAATTCCTGACATAAATACTGAGGCGCTTTCCTACCTCGCAGCGGATATGGATGCGACTAGAGAAAATGCACTTTACGCCTTTGTATTACCTGCTAAATTCATAAGCTAATGTACAAATCTCTTCGCATGATCCGGCGCATTCTTGTGACAATCGCGATCGCGGTAGCTGTGCCAGCGCTCGGTCATGCTGCGAACAATGCGCCAATTGGAGACATAGAAATCGCTCCTCTCTTCTACCAGCGGTTTGCATGTATGGAGCATGTGAACGGTGAGCTAAACGACCTCGGCGACGCGCTAGGGTCGGATTGCCTTGTGTTGGGCGGCCTGGGTGCATCCAATGGGTTCTTGCGGTTCTACAAGAAGGACGGCACTACAAACGAAGACTGGTATGGCTGGCATGTCGAGGTCCATGCTCCCTTCAATGGAGTTGTCATAGAGGCCGCGACCAATCGCGCAACCAACACTCCAGGAACGCCAGGGCCGCCCCCTCCCGGTTACATTAAGTTCAAGCGAGCGGACGGGGTCGTCGTGGTATACGCACATCTTGATGACATAAGGGTTCATCAGGGCGATCACGTCAGGGTGGGACAAGTCGTGGCCCTTTGCGGAAACAACGGATCGGCGAAAAATCCTCATGTGCACGTAGGCGCATATCTTGACAACAAGCCCCTACAAATTCGATGGGACTTGGCAGCGGAGGGCCGGATTCAGACGCTAGCTCACCCGCAGCAACAGCCGAGCCGCTGACGTCAGCGGCTGTGGGGATCATCAGATCTCGCCCAGTTGCTCTTCCCTCGATCCCCTCTGCGGCCCGTGGCCCGACGTTGTTCGAGGACTTCTCCGGTACAGTAGGTCTGTCCGACTTCCCACGTAGTTCAGTTGGTTAGAACGCTGCCTGTAACCGGCTTCCAGCACTGAAGCAATCAGACATCAGCTTTTTCCTCGCGCAGCACACACCTTTATCTAATGTTCCGTCCACGGCCAAGGCCCTCCTGGCGTGACAGACTTGAGGAAAACGAACTGGGATTTCCCGCACCTGGGAAGAGTTTCGCTCGGCGCGGCAACGGGTTCAGGCGGCAGGCCAACCCTGCCGCCTCGGCGTGTCCAGGTTACTCGTTACAGGTTGGAGGGTCGGTTTTGGTGTCGGGATTTGTGCACAAAGGGCCGAGATTCGTCTTTGCGTTTGGCAGGCTGATCATGGCATTCGGGCCGGCGTCCTGTTCTCCATTGAATGGAGTAGGAGTGGAGACATCGAAACCGCAGGCTTCCGCATCGGCGGGGTTCGTGAACCAGAAACCCACGTGGAAGGCATGAGTCGGGGCCAGGCTTACGGCTGGATCGAAACCGAAAATCTGATCGAGCAGGACGGTCTCGATGGTCACCGTCGCTTCTCCCTTGTCGTTCGCCTCGACGTCGGTCTGGTACCAGGCCAAGCCAAAATTCACAAAGTTAGGGTCAACGTCGCCGTCGGACAGCAAATTTGTGTTTTGAATGGTGAAAAGATCGAAGCCCAACTTCGGCTTGAGGTTCTGAGCCGTAAGAGTGAGCGTGTCGCGCAACGAGCCGCGCTTGACCGTCACGCTGGCGGTAGGAGTTGGTCCTCCTGGGGCACCCAGACAGCTTACGAACTTCGGTTGAGCGGTGAGGTCGAAGGTGATCTCCTTTACGACCGACGGCTTGTGTTGAGCGAAGGCAGGGGTGGCGGCTGCTAGCAGGCTGATGGCAGCGAAGGCAAAAACGAAGCAACGTTTCATGATAGTTTCTCCATCTCTTGAAATTGGCCGCATCGGGTTGTCGCTTGCGCAACCGGGCGGCGTTCGTGGGGATAGCGGGTGCGGGAGCAAGAGCCCTTGACTCGTTGGCCCTTATGACCTTATGTCTGCAATGAGCGGTCGCCCTGGGAATCGTGGTAAAACCCCGGCCAAGTTTCTGGCTCACGCCAATCCGCCATCCCTTGCGGCACAAGCTACTTCGCATGTCCTTCATGTGTCCTAAAATCGGCGCTCAAAAGTTATCAAAAGCTCTAAAAAACCGGGTTATGTCCAGTCTGACCAGCAACTTGTGCGAGTTCGACGAGTTCCGTCCCGACGCGCAAAGCCGGGTGTTGAGGAGGGCTGGGACAACTGTGCCAATAACCCCGAAGGCCTTCGATGTCCTGCGTCTTGTTCTGATTCGTCCGCCACTCTGAGTGGCAATTCCTCCTCAGCGAGAAGCAGGTTGGAGAAATGGACTTCTGCCGATCGTGCTCGACCAGTTCCCCGAGTCTTTAACGGCTTTGTCCTCAATCGGCGATCATTGATGTTGATGTCTTTCCGCAAAGCAGGGATCACCTTCAGTGCTGCCGATTCATCTCTGAAGGTATTGGGCGTCCCGATGACGATTCGCCGGTGCTTTCTCGTTTGCCCGGAACGAGCCTCTCTAGCGGTACTCCCAAACGTCGGGTCCTTGACGACGCGAAGAGCGAAAGAGCGAATGAGACTTCCTTTTTGCATGACAGCTCCTTGAGAGGGCCGAGGCGGAGCCAGAGTTCTCGGCGCCCGCCCTGCTGTATAGCCACAATCTCGGCACAAAATGGAATACGTCGCTTGATCGTGCTTTTCGGGCAAGTGCCACTGGCCCGGATTCACGGGCACTTTAAGAGGACTTTTCTGGTGGGAGCGTTCTGGTACCGCTGTCCTGCGGAGATAAACTGGCAAGTAAACCTTAGCCCGCCGCAACCAAACAAGGGATCAACCTCAGCATATCGCTCTGAAACGATAGTAGGACTTACTCGGGCTCACAGTACTTGAAAAAAGGTCTGACCAGAGGCAAAATTCGCCCTGGCCAGACCTGCCAGATCACTTCCAGGAGATCCGGAATTTCCGGACAAGCTTCTTGGCGCCCCGTGAAAGCGCCCCGGAAACAGTTCTTATTTTCCCCCGCTTTTTCTCTCCAGTTGTCACACGACAGTCAATAAATCGTCATAGACAGTCAACAAATCGTCATGAGACGCGTCGTTCCATCCTGATTTGAGATGGAAAACAAAAGCGCAAAGGTTGCCAGAAATAAAATGGGCCGCTAGCCAAGAAGCGGTGACTCTTCCTTAGCTATCGGCCCATTCGATCCGGACGGGGATCGGAGGTGATATTTACATCGTAGACACTTCGACTCGATTGTCAAGGATCATTCTTTCACGCCCCAAAATAGGGGTCCAAATCGCGAAATCTGCCCGCATCCCGCACAAATCATTGACACTCCCCGTTCCACGATGTTATAGTTACGAGTTTTAGAAGTGGCTTTTCTTCCAGCAGATAAGCCAGTCGATTCCGCCGGCAAGATCGGCAAGAATTCAATCGCCAAGGGTTCGGTCAGCAACGATCGGTCGTCAGTTCGATCATCAGACAAAATCATCAGACAAATGGAACAGACACTCCGACAACTAGGCGAATTACTGCTCGGAAGCGTGCCCACCGTCATCCTTTTGACCCTGCTCTACGTCCTATACACACTCCTGGTTCATCGTCCGCTCACCGCGGTCTTAGCTGAGCGCCGCAGCCGCACCGAGGGGGCCATGGAAAAGGCGCGCGCCGACATAGCCGCCGCTGCAGCCCGCACTGCCGAATATGAACAGCGCCTCCGCGAGGCCCGCCAGAAGGTTTTCAAGAATCAGGAAGCCCGCCTTCAGCAAGCGACACAGGCCCGCAACCAGCTTGTGAATCAAGCCCGAACCCGCGGCCAGGAACAAGTCAAGCAAGCCCGAACGGCCATGGAAGAAGATAAGCAGCAAGCCATGTCTAAGCTGCAATCCGACGGCGCCCGACTCGCCGCCGATATCGTGCGCGCGGTGCTGCGCCCCATGACGTCGCCCAGTCAGACGGGTGGCCGATGAAAACAATGAAAACGCTGACTGCGTTCGTAGAGAGACCGGGGTTCTCGCTTGTCGAAGCCGAGCACAGTGCCGAGCACATTTCGGCAGCGATCAGCGAAGGCCGCAACTTTGGGTGCACGAGCGCGCGATCACGGCTCTTTGTGCTTGCGCTCGCGTTGCTGGCGCTTCTATTCGCCATCCCCACTCTCGCGGTCGCAGAGCAAGAGCCCGCGACTCAGCCGGCAAAAGAAGCCAGGCAGTCCGCTCCCGACCATCACACGGCCGCCGGAGAGCTGGTGCAGGAAACGCGCGATGCGGCCGGAGAAGATCTGGAAGAAAACGCCAATCTAAAGCATTCCTCGCCCGTTCGTTGGCTGGCGCGCAAAACCAATCTCACCGTGCATGGTGCACATCTGCTGGCTACCGGCATTAATTTCGCCATCGTCGCCGCCATCATCGTCTGGGCCGTACGCAAATACCTTCCCGGAGTGTTCCGTAGCCGCACTGCATTCATCCAGCAAGCCTTGGAAGAGGCGCGCGCCGCCAGTCAGGATGCGAATCGTCGTCTCGTCGACATCGAAACTCGCCTCGGCCAGTTAGACGTCGAAATCGGACGCATGCAGGCCACCGCCGAAAATGAAGCTGCCGCCGAGGAAGTGCGTATCCAGAAGTCGGCGGAAGAGGAAATTCGTAAAGTGGTTCAGGCTGCTGAGCAGGAAATCGCGACTGCCGCGAAGCAGGTGCGCCGAGAATTGACGAACTACACTGCTGGCCTGGCCATAGCTCTGGCTCAGAAACAAATTCACGTGGATTCCAATACCGATCAGGTACTGGTTCGCACTTTCGCAACCAAGCTGACCTCGAATAGCGACGGCGGAAAGGATGGTCGCTAGCCATGGCCTCCGTGGTCGGCACCTACGCCCGAGCCTTCGCCGACGTGGTAATGAAGCCCGGTAGTCATCTGGATCCTGCAGGTGCACAGGCGGAGTTACACAGCATCGAAGGCTTGCTGAAGGAAAGCGATCAGCTCCGCCGAGTCCTCGAGAATCCTTCCATTCCCGGAGAGCAGAAGCGGGCCGTGTTGGATGTCATCACCAAGCGGCTGGGCACGAGCAGGCAAGTAAGGAATTTCGTGGCGGTCGTAACCGATCACAGAAGGCTGCCGCTATTCGGCGAAATTCTGAAACAGCTGGAACAGGAGTTGAACGACCGCCAGGGCTTTGCCGAAGCGCAAATCAGCAGCGCGCGCCAACTGAGTGACGCAGAGAAGCGTTTTCTCGAGGCCGAGATTACAAAGTTGACCGGCAAGAAAGTGCAACCAAGATACGAGCAAGACGCGAGCTTATTAGGCGGAGCAGTCGTGCAAGTCGGCAGCACGATCTATGACGGTTCCGTAAAAGGCCAGTTAGAAAGAATCAGAGAGCAATTGGTAGAAGACTGAGCGCAGCGGGCGACGAGCGCAAAAGAGGCGCGGCAGCAAGAAACTGAAAACGAAGACCTACGACCTGAGACCTGAGTTTTTATGGCACAAATCAAAGCAGACGAAATCACGCAACTCATTCGCGAGCAAATCGAGAATTACGAATCCAAAATCGCGGTCGACGAAGTCGGTACCATCATCACTTTGGGTGACGGCATCGCCCGTGTCTACGGCCTCGACAAAGTCATGGCCGGAGAGCTACTAAGCTTTCCGCACAACGTAGCCGGCATCGCCATGAACCTCGAAGAGGATCAGGTAGGCGTGGTCATTCTTGGCGAATACACCGAACTCAAAGAAGGGGACGAAGTCAAGCGCACGGGCCGCATCATGAGCGTCCCCGTGGGTGATGCCCTGATTGGCAGAGTCGTCAACTCGCTGGGCGTCCCCATTGACGACAAGGGTCCCATAGCCAGCGACAAATTCATAGCCTTAGAGCGCATAGCCCCCGGAGTCATCGACCGCCAGCCAGTACGCGAACCAATGGCCACTGGACTCAAAGCCATCGACTCCATGATCCCCATCGGGCGAGGCCAGCGCGAACTCATCATCGGAGATCGCCAGACCGGCAAAACCGCCGTGGCTCTCGATACCATCATCAACAGTAAGGGTAATAATCTCGTCTGTATTTACAATGCGATCGGCCAGAAGCGCAGCTCCATTGCCCAGGTCGTAAAAATACTAGAAGATGCTGGCGCGATGGAATACACCATCGTTGTAGCCGCGTCGGCCTCTGAACCCGCTCCCATGCAATACATCTCGCCCTATGCAGCCTGCGCCATGGGCGAGTTCTTCCGCGATTCCGGACGCCATGCGCTCTGTATCTATGACGATCTTTCCAAGCACGCCGCATCGTATCGAGAAATTTCGCTCTTGTTGCGTCGTCCTCCCGGCCGCGAAGCTTATCCGGGAGACGTTTTTTATCTCCACTCGCGTCTGTTAGAGCGAGCCGCTAAGGTAAGTGACAGGCTAGGCGGAGGTTCGCTCACCGCATTGCCCATCATCGAAACGCAGGCGGGAGACGTCTCCGCTTATATTCCAACGAATGTGATTTCGATCACCGATGGCCAGATCTATCTGGAAACTGACTTATTCAACCAGGGAGTCCGCCCCGCCGTGAACGTGGGACTGTCGGTCAGTCGAGTCGGCGGAAGCGCCCAAATCAAAGCCATGCGTCAGGTAGCCGGAACCTTAAAACTCGAACTCGCCCAGTATCGGGAACTGGCTGCCTTCGCTCAGTTTGGCAGCGATCTCGATAAAGCCACGCAGGCCCAACTGAATCGAGGCCAGAGGCTCGTCGAGCTCTTGAAGCAAGGCCAGTTCAGCCCGCTGCCGTTCTCAAAGCAAATTTTGATAATTTTCGCCGGCACCAGCGGTGTACTTGACGACATGCCGGTAAACCAGGTGCGAGATTTCGAGAAGGATTTGTACAAATACGTAGACACTACGAATCCGGGCCTCCTGAACACGATCATGGAAAAGAAGGTCTTGGACGACAGCCTCAAGGCAGAAATGACTAGGGTAATAAAAGAAGCCAAACAGCAATTCGTGGATTCCAGGCAAGCGGCCGCGAAGTAGTCATGGATTCGGAAGGGTCGAACCGCGAGACGAAAAGCGAACGAGTAAGAACTAAAACTAACGACTAAGCAATGGCCAACATTCTCGATATCCGCCGCCGTATCCGCAGCGTGGTGAACACGCGACAGATCACCAAGGCGATGAAGACCGTTTCCGCCGCGAAACTGCGCCGTGCCCAAGAGGCCGCCCTGGCCGCGCGTCCTTATTCGCAGATGTTGACCAATGTTTTAAAGTCGCTCATCTCACGAGCCGATATCGTTGATCCGGTGACCGGGCAGCCGATCCATCCCCTGCTGGCCGAACGTGAAGAGAAGACGATTCTCCTGATTGTGGTGACCGGAGATAAAGGACTGGCCGGCGCGTTCAACACCAACATTCTGAAGATGGCGTCGAAATTCATCCAGTCAAAACCAGATCAGAACATAGACGTGGAATGCATAGGCCGCAAAGGCCGTGACTTCATGAGGCGACGCTACCCGATTGCTCCCGAGCGACCCGAAGCGGATGCAGAGACGGCCGTCTCACCCATCCCGCTCGAAAATGAAGTTGCCCCAAAACGTGTCAACCGCGTGCAAATCGTTCGCGAACATGTGGGAGTATTGGGCAAAGTTCAATACAGCTTCGCCGGCACTCTCGGCGAGAGTGTGGTCGCGCGCTATACCCGCGGCGAAATCGACAGCGTCTGCATTCTCTTCAATGAATTCAAATCGGTCATCGCGCAACGACTCGTGGCCGAGCGATTGCTCCCCATCAAGCAGATCGGAGAAGTCGATGTTCAGATGGCGGAAGAGCCCTCGATCGAAGAACGTAAAGAGCGGCTCGAAGCAGCGAAGACGGCGGGAGTCGGGGTGCGGCCCGCCGATACTCACGCGATCGATGAAGCCGCTGCGACCTTTGGAAGTTCGCCGGTAGACTATATCTACGAGCAGCCGCCCCAGCAACTTTTTCAGGGAATTCTGCCTAAGTACATCGCTATCGAGATTTTTCATGCGCTCCTGGAGTCGGTGGCGGCCGAGCACGCCGCTCGCATGACCGCGATGGATGCAGCCACCAGCAATGCCAGCGATATGATCGAGTCGCTGACGTTGATCATGAACCGAGCGCGCCAAGCTAAGATCACAAAAGAAATTATAGAAATAGTAAGTGGAGCAGCCGCAGCCCAGTAGAAATGCAATAAGTCGGCAAGAACTGCACACTGAGCGAATTTAGAACTGAGATTTCATCTATGTCAGAAAACGTCGGACACGTAATCCAAATCGCAGGCCCGGCCGTTGACGTCCAATTCACCGAAGCGGCCATGCCTCCCATCTACCAAGCCCTCCGCGTAGTAAGCGATGGCTTCACCGTTCCGTCTCCTATCAACGTCATACTCGAAGTGCAGCAACATCTGGGCGAAGGACGAGTGCGCTGCGTAGCCATGGAAGCAACCGATGGCATGGTGCGAGGCATGAAAGCCATCGACCAAGGTGGTCCCATCTCCGTCCCCGTAGGGCGAGGCACGCTCGGCCGAGTCATGAACGTAATCGGCGAACCCGTCGACAATCTGGGTCCCATCGCTTGCGACAAGAGAATGCCGATTCACCGTCTGGCTCCTGCGTTCGACGAACAGTCCACGACTGCAGAAATGTTCGAGACCGGAGTGAAAGTGATTGACCTCATCCAGCCCTTCCTGAAAGGTGGAAAGATCGGTCTGTTCGGAGGCGCTGGCGTCGGCAAGACCGTTGTGATCATGGAGCTGATCAACAACGTTGCCAAACAGCACGGAGGTTTCTCCGTCTTTGCCGGAGTCGGTGAGCGCACCAGAGAAGGTAACGATCTCTGGCTGGAAATGAGTGAGTCGGGAGTCATCAAACCGGGCAAGCCCGCCGAATCGAAAGCCGCATTGATTTATGGACAGATGACGGAGCCTCCAGGCGCGCGTCTGAGAGTAGCGCTCACGGCGCTGACCGTAGCGGAATTTTTCCGCGATGAAGAAGGCAGCGACACGTTGCTGTTCATCGACAACATCTTTCGTTTCACGCAAGCGGGCAGCGAAGTCTCGGCTTTGTTAGGAAGAATGCCATCAGCCGTAGGTTATCAACCGAACCTGGCGACGGAGATGGGAGAGTTACAAGAACGGATTACTTCCACGAAGAAGGGATCGGTTACCTCGGTACAGGCGATATACGTTCCGGCGGATGATTTGACGGATCCCGCCCCGGCAACGACTTTTGCTCACCTCGATGCAACTACCGTGCTTTCGCGCGCGCTTACTGAAATCGGAATTTATCCAGCCGTAGATCCGTTAGGCTCAACCTCGCGAATTCTTGATCCACGCATTGTTGGCCAGGATCATTACGATGTGGCGCAGATGGTGAAGAAAACTTTGCAGACGTATAAAGATTTGCAGGACATCATTGCCATTCTGGGTATTGATGAGCTCAGTGAAGATCAGAAGGTTACGGTTGCCCGCGCCCGGAAGATCCAGCGTTTCCTCTCGCAGCCGTTTTTCGTGGCGGAACAATTCACCGGCACGCCTGGCCGCTATGTGAAGATTGCCGATACCGTCAAAGGGTTCCGCGGGATTGTAGAGGGGAAATATGACGATATTCCGGAACAAGCCTTTTATATGAAGGGTACGATCGACGAAGTGCTGGAGACCGCCGAGAAGATGAAAAGCGCGGCATAAGTAAGCGATCGACATTTAGAATAGCCGGCCGACTGTTTGAGATTGAGGACTGTGGCGAATACTTTCCAACTCGAAATTGTTACACCCGCGAAACTGCTGGTGAAGGACGCGGCGGAGGAGGTGCAGATTCCTGGTTTGAGTGGCTATCTCGGCATTCTTCCTGGACACGCACCGCTGCTTACCGAGCTGGCGGTGGGCGTGATCACTTACAAGACGAGTGGAACTACGCACACGCTTGCTGTGGCGTGGGGGTTTGCGGAAGTTCTGCCGGACAAAGTGACGATCTTGGCGGAGGCGGCGGAGCAGCCGCAGGAAATTGACGTGGAGCGGGCACAAAAGGCCAAAGAGCGCGCTGAGCAATTGTTGAAGAGCAACAATCCCGAGGTTGACTACGCACGAGCGGAAGATGCGTTGCAGCGCGCGGAAACACGGCTGAATGTGGCGAAAGAAAAGTAACCTCATTCCCTGTTTTCCGCCGGGGACACCCATGACGAACCCGATCGTTGGTGCAAGCATCGATTCAACTCCGGATCTTCTCGAGAACCCCTTCTGGAATGCCCTCGGCAGCGAGCATGCGAAATTTGCTATCAGCGCCCCTCTGGCCCGTAGATATCCCGCAGATGTCGTTCCGTTTGCAGGCGTGTTCGATGGCCGAACAGAAGCGCTGGCTGATCTTCGCGGGCTGCTGGATCTCGGAGAGGAAATTTATACTACCGGCGACGAACTCTCGGACTGTCCCGGGATGGAATTACTGGGACAATTGCCTGCATGGCAGATGGTGCTTCGAGAGGCAGACTCGGCAACTCATCTTGATCTTCATGAGCAGTCGATCGTTAAACCGCCGATCGTTGAACCGCCGATCGTTCCATCGCCGGTGATTGAACAAATGACTGCGGCCGATGCTGAGGCAATGGTTGCACTTACAGATGTAGCGTTTCCGGGCTACTTCCGGCTACGAACTTATGCCATGGGCTCCTATTACGGAATTCGAATTGACGGAGTGCTCGTCGCCATGGCGGGAGAACGGGTAGCATTGCCCGGGATTCGAGAGATCAGCGGAGTTTGCACGCATCCCGCGCATACAGGCCAAGGTTATGCCAGGAAGCTCATCAAGCGCATTCTAAGAGAGCATGCGTCGGCGGGGCTCAGGTCTTTTCTCCATGTAGGAACCTCTAATGAGCGGGCGATTGTTTTGTATGAGCAGTTGGGTTTTGTGAAAAGAAGAAAAATAATCTTTCATCGCCTGCGCCGGATTTCTTTCTGAATGGGCTGGTCAGCGGCGGCAACCGGTTAGCGAAGAGTTATTGATCGTGATGGCTCAAGGCCGGGCGAAGTCTCAGAAAAATCTGGAATGAAACAGGGTCTCTGCCGTAGGCCGAATCCAAGCTTGCAGGCTTTGAATAGAAAGTAAAGTCTCCGCCCAAAGCCAGTTGCCAGTGCGGGCTTTGGATGAGATCATGGGCGCCGCCGAGGGTATAGGCTCCTATGCGATAGCTTGGGTATAGTGGATTTTCGGGAAATAATTCATCCTTGTCGACCAGTTCGATCCGCGAAAAAGCATAATTCCGCAACCTGAAGTTTGCCGTTGTCTCCAGCAAGTAGCCGTTCAAATTGTGGTTATCAAATACTTTGTGTACGCGTCCCCAAATCACTGAAGTCGCCCACGATCCTCGGGTGAACGGGCGCACATACTCCACCGCAGCCGTTTGACGGCGCTGGCTGCCGGGTTCGAGTGCCTCCGGATGTTCCAGTCGCCCATAGCTATACTCTGCGGTCCAGTTTTTCGTGGCGGCAACGCTCAAGCGCGCCGACCAGGAATCGAGCGGTGCCAACTGAATCGTGTAACGCTTTTCATCCGGTTCACGGCCGTTGAATACCGATCCTTCCACCTTGAATCGGTCGATGATGAGTCCTGTCGTGATCACCCCGAAACTGGTATGCGTCGAATCCTGCAAATGATGGGAGAGCGGAGCCATGGGTAATTCCGATGCCGAGGCGCGGTGCATGAACGCCACGGGACCGAGCGCGGGTTCGCCCGCAGGAGCGCCATAAAACTCCCAGGAGACTTTCTCTTTTATGGGAAGAGCAAGCGGGTGCGTGTAATCGAACGAGAGTTCGGCAAACACGTTATGCGGATGCTGGTGATCGACCAGCGCCTGACCATGATAAGTTTCGCCCGTCTGAAAGAGTTCGGGAAACCCCGGGTGCGGCGAAGTCAGCGACTCAGCAGAAAACATCTCCCGGAACAGGATATTGCCATGCCCCAATTTGTGTTGCTCCATCAGCATGAGCCAGTTGACGGACTCCGCTTTGCCCTCGCCGCGCGGACCGCCTTGCTGGTTGTAATCCGTAAAGATTACGCCGTGTGCCATCAGGTCCCATGCTCCGACCGATTTCATCCACATATGGTCTGGGGTCGCCGCAGGCTGCCATTCCGTGCCTGAGTCATCGGCTGGCGCCGGCATCCAGTTGGGTTCAGCATTCGACATGTCCATGTTTGGCATGTGCGTCGCGGACATATCTGCACTTATTTGTCCCGCTTGATCCCGATCGTGTTGTGTCTGCGGATTACTCGCATCGATCTGCGAAGCAACGTTTTGCGCGCAGGCAAGAACGATCCACGAATGAATTGCGAAAACACTGAAAATGAAGGCCCGCAAGCCGTACCCCCTCGTCCGCTAAAAACACGCGCGAACGAAATAATCACGCGTCATTGCGATTGAGTTTCACTGCAGAGTGGAAGAGGCGAGACTAGATCCGCAGGGGCGCGGTATTCGGCGGGTCCGCCGAGAGAACCGTTGGAACTTCGCGCGCGCTTAGAAGATATTCGGTCCGCGCAAATTCGATTTGCTGCGTGGTGCTTGCGTAATGGATCGACAGTTGCTGGAGATCGGAAGTTTGCAGCAGCGCTGCGGCATGACCAGTCAGGCAACACCGATAGCTAACCGGCGCTTGCAGCGGAGAATGGGGCAGCGGGGAAGCTGAGCGAGACGACTCGGGAAGACTTCCGCCGCCATGCCCATGACAACCTGCATGCTGCCGACCAGGCGTTGCCAGAGGCGCAGATGCCCCATGTGCACCTGTATGATCGGTGTCGGTCCAAACTCCCGTTGCGAGCATCAGCGCCGCGATGAGCAGCAAGGCCGGAGTTTTGGTTACAACTTTCATCGCTTTAATCCAAAACTTTCTAGTGCTAACCGCAACGTCAGGTAAGTCACGATCCCGTAAGCTTCACGCGTATCTCTTCCGGTAGTCGTTCGCGGATCTCCGCCGGCAGCCGGTCATGCACGTGGCGCGCTCCGAGTTTGGCCACATCCACCATCACTGTGGGCGCTGGCGTTGCTACGGCCACAATCAGCCAAATCAGCGCCGACAACGCAAAGCCTGCAAGCGCACCCACTTCCAGCCAGAAAGCGTGGCGTGGTTCGAAATACCGGACTGCAGCAAACCCCAGCAGAAACACCGCAGCGGACGCCGACGCCAGCACAATCAGGGAGATGTCGATAATGCGATGGATCTTCTGGCGGTTGCGACAATGCTCGCAACCGACAAAGTGTAATTCATAATCGCCGCGCATCTCCGGAGCCAGCCCGGAAATATCGTAGCGCCATCCGGCAAGGATTTTCCCTACGATGGGGTCCACACACTGGCTCATAAGCGGTTATAACCGGATGGATTCGAGGACTTCCGTTTGGGTTGCCAGCAGCACACGATTGTTCCACAGGCCCAGACGTCCGCCGAGCGCCTGTTCTGCCGCGGCTCGCGCGATTTCGGGATGATTATTGTGCTCAGACAGATGCGCCAAGACTAAATACTCGGCTCCTCCATCATAGTCGCTGGAAAAGAATTCTGCGAGCGCGTCATTCGACAAATGCCCCACCCGGCTCATGACCCGCTGCTTCACGGACCATGGATAAGGGCCCGAACGCAGCATCTCGACATCGTGATTGGATTCCATCACTAATACGCTGCAACCGCGCAAATGGTTCCGCACGTTAACCGGCATATAGCCTAGATCGGTGGCAAAACCGATCTTTACGCCTTCGGCGCGAAAGGTGAAGCCCACAGGATCGGCGGCGTCGTGCGGAATCGTAAACGGCATAACCTCAATATCGCCCACCCGAAAGCCACGACCGGCAGCGAAATGCTCCGACTTTGGCAGCTCTGGAATCGCGCCATCCTCGTCGCGTACTGCCCGATTCCAGGCATGATGGGTAGGGGCGGTCAGAAAGACAGGCACGTTCAGTTTTGTCGCCAGCCGTTGTAAACCGGCAACATGGTCGGAGTGCTCGTGAGTAATCAGGATGGCAGAGATATCTTCGGTGCGTTCGCCAAGAGCGCGCAGCCGCTTGAAGGTCTCTCGCCCAGATAGACCGGCATCGACCAGAAGGCGCGTTGAACTGGTCGCTACCAGCGCGCAGTTTCCACGACTGCCACTAGCGAGCACCGATACCGACACTCCCATATAGCGGTAGCTTACGCCCAGCGGCTGTGGAAACGGCAATGTTTTTCACCTATCGGTACCTTTGAGGGGACTGCCCAGTCATCACCGCCTCGGCAGGCGGGGACTCCTCGCCAGCGACTAAGCCAGGAGTTCGCCGAGTGGTTCCCAGTAGTGCAGAAACTCGTCATGGGGTTCGATTCGAGACAACGCCCGGGCTCCTCGGAGAAATGACGGCCCCTAGAATACTGCTCAATCGGCCTCCCGCTTACGGCTAAAGATTCGCTTCCGCAGCTTCTCCAACCCCCGGAAATAGTGGTGCTTTACGTTCCCTCGGGTCTCTCCCAACTTCACGGCAATCTCTTCAAAGCTGTAGCCCTCGAGCAGATGAAGCCCCAGGGTTTGACGCTGGATCTCGGAGAGGACTCCACGCACCTTGCTTAATCCAACCCTTCCGAGCACTTCCTCAATCGAGTTTTCGTATCGGCCTGCCCTCCCCTCTGGACCGCTCAGTTCGTCTCTGACATCTTCCAGATCGACCTGATTGTAGAAATGGCGGGAAACCAGATAGCGGCGGCGGTCAATGGCACGCTGGTAGGCCATCTGCACGATCCAGGAACGAGCTGAACTCCTGGAACTGTCAAACACCGCGCTCTTCTGGTGAATGAAAAGAAATACGTCCTGGAGCAAGTCATCGGCTTCGGAATCGTCCCGGAGAATCTTGTACCCGATCGCACGCACCAGGCGCGCGTAGCGACGAAAGAGACCGGCCAAGGCTTCCTTATCCCCGGCAACGACGCGGGCCATCAGGACTTCATCGGCGATTTCAGCGCTCGCAGTCGGCCTCTCAATCGAGGAAGACGCGGCACGGGGTTGGTTTTCTTCGGTAAGGCTATCGATCCCCAGCAGTCGAATTGAAAAAGAGGAGTTCATGAAACCCCACCCCTGGATTCCCTGAACGAGTCAGAGATCGCACCCCTGCCGCTCGCGTACCGGTTCCGCTTGCCATCCCCCCAAATCTTGAGCACGCTTCAGAGGCTCGGGATTTGCATACAGCGAAGCACAATTAAAGTGATGTGCATCCAACAAAGTACAAAGAGCCATCTCGCGGGGGACTCAGTCTTACTCTGCCGGGAAATTTCCTTCATTTCCGGGTCTGCCCTCTCGAATACTTCTTCTGCGATAGTGGCACGGCCAAATTCGCTGAACTCTATTGGATGACTATAGTCACTGAATAACTTAGCGTCAAGCAAATGAATATGGGCTGTGCCCAAAGCCATCGGTGCCGATAGGAAAAGAGAGAGCAGAACATTGACACAAGCGATTGGAGCCGAACTCACGGAACTCCGCACCTCCAAGAAGTTGTCGCAGCAGAAACTTGCCGATAATCTCGGATATGATGTCAGCCACGTTCGACAGACCGAAATGGGTGGCAATCCGACCTTGGAATTTCTCAGTGCAATTGCCGCATTCTTTTCTCTAAACCTCTCAGAATTCATTCATAGAGCTGAACGTCGAGTAACTCCTGTTCGCTAGACAAACCACGCCATCGTGTCAATACGTGCCTATTGTCCCTGAATGATTTGGGCGTTACTCGCCAATTATTGCAAGCGTGGCGAAAACAATTGGTGCGGACAAGGAACGTAGGGTTCGCAACCTCGACGAGGCCTTTGGATCCGTGTTGACTGATCTACGTACCGGCCGCCATTGGTCGCAACAGAAGTTAGCGGACATAGCGGGCTACGACGAGAGCTATATCCGGCAACTGGAAAGAGGGATTAAAAGTGCAACCCTCCGCACGCTTTCTGATTTGGCCTCCGCGTTTTCACTCTCTGTTTCGGTTTTAATCCGGCGAGCGGAGACACGAATG